>Ga0080013_1001360_pt1 | contig 32703 bp, 32 predicted proteins | sample ETNvirenome_6_85_FD_69236 | JGI IMG/M metagenome (GOLD analysis project Ga0080013, IMG submission 69236) | Marine viral communities from the Pacific Ocean - ETNP_6_85 (SPADES assembly) (version 2) | ecosystem: Environmental > Aquatic > Marine > Oceanic | place: Pacific Ocean | collected 2013-06-19
ATTGAAATACTTGATAAACTCAATAGTTTATTTGGAGTTGACGAAGATGTACTTAAATTGAAAAAAAAATTATTCAGTACAATCATTGAATACACCACAATTAAAAAATCCAAGATGGAGGCACAGAATATTATACACACATAAGTGAATATACAATAATGTTATCATTATCTGACATTATTGTATCTATTTTAGTATAAATGCTTTTATTTCTGGTGGCGAAAAGTCCACTTCTTGAAGTTGAATAATATTATTATGTTTTTTAAGTAGATGTGTATCTTCTACTGGTTCTATATAATTTATAGTATATGTATTATTTCTAATATCTTGAACAAGTGGTAAGACCTCATTAATATAATCTGCAATATTATCTTTTATAAATTGTATATTTGAAGATTTCATATATTCTTCTATTTGATGTTTCATTGTAGATAATATACTATATAACTCTTTGGTGTATATAGTTGTATTGGTTTCTCTTGTATCTATTTCAAACCGTTGCTTTAATGAAGAAATCATTCTATTTTTTAAATCAGCATGGTTTTTATATGTTTCTTTTTGTGCACTAAATATATCTATCATACTATCTTCAGTTATAAATCCAAATAATAAATTTAATTTTGTTTGTATCATATCAGTTTCAGTCTCATTTACTTGTTTTGTTAAATCCTCAATATATGTTGGTATGTGTATATAATCTCCTCGCTTTAAACTTATATGTAAATTACATGGAGAAGTCTTATTACCACAAACAGCACTATACGTATTATCTTGTAATGAAAAAATAGTTCCAACAGGTTTATTACATCCAATACAATTCATTTTAATTTTTCTAATATGTTCTCTCTTCTGTTTTTTACTATATTCGGTATCTCTTATGATCTTATTTTTTTTCTTATGTAGTTTTATTTCGTATTCTTGTTTTAAATTAAAATATACATTTAATTTTTCATAATATTTATCATAATTATCAATAATTTCATCTTCAGCCATTTATATTAATTAATCATAAAAAATTTTTATTTTGAATGTGTTGATGACTTTCAAATTCAGGTAAATTTGTAATAATTTCATTTCGTTTTTTTTGCTGTTCTTTTGAAATTAACTTAATTTTATTTGCTATAAATGTTTCTTGTCTAAGTTTTTTTTGTTTTTTTCCATTTACATCATTTTTTTCTTTATAACTATATAATAAAAAACCTCCTAAAATAACTATAAATACACCAAATAAAGTAATATTAATTATATTATTAAAATACAATGCTTTAGTATTTTTACATTTTTTTAAAAGCTCATTGAAGAAATATTTAGTTCCAGGTTCAATCAAATATGGTCCATTGTGGATATTCATATATTATATTATTAAATATTAAATTGTATATTTGAACAAAAAAAATTATGTTTAATATCTATAATGGCTAATTATTCAGTAACCGCAATAATAGTTTTTATAGTAATTACATTACTATATTTTATAGCGTCTGTATTAATTCCAAATAAAGGTTCCTCTAAGGTATTAACAGCAATATATTATTTATTAATATTCGGTTCTCAGATTGGAATTATACTAATAGCAACTAAACAAAAATGTGGTTCATATATGTTAGGAACAACACTTCAATATGGTATAATACCATGGTTAGTTATATTTGGAGGGTTAATGGGATTGCTGTATGCTTTTCCTGGATGGAAAGCACCTTTTTCTAATACATTTGGATATTTTGTAACGTATTTAATGGGTGTAAAAACTGTTTTTAACAAATTATTAAAATCAGACTTTAAAAGTTCTGATCCAAAATTAAATAAGATAATGCAAGATGTATATCAAGACAAAGCAATGCTTATTAATGAATTAACCCCTAATAATTTTGAAAAAGCTATAAATCAATTATCGCCAATAATGAATTCCAGTGTTGTTAGCAACAATAAAATTAATTGGGGAAATGATACCCTTAAAACACTTAAAAAACTAGTTTTAATAAAGGATGAAGTGTCTAGATTTATATGGTATGTTTTAATAGGAACATTAATTACATCGATGTCTAATCTAGGTGTAATGTCTCAACCTTGTAATTTAAGTGTTCAACAAATGGAAACAAGTGTTGCTCGTCAACAAGCAGCAGCAGCAGCTGCAACTGAAGCAGATAATAATAAAAAACCACAAACCTATAATATTAGAGATTAGTTGTATTGTATGTTTTTTAACATAAGATATTGCTACATTGGGGAATACTAATTCAATTATTGTAAATATTCAAATATTTACAATATTTACAATAATTTAGGAATTGCCAAATAATATAAAACAATCAAATATGACATTATTGCTAATATAAATGATAAAAGCCAAATTGGGATAACTGTTCGTTTACTACTATTTAACCCAAATTGACGCAATGAACCATCTCTATTATATAAAAAACCTGGTTTAAAAAACTGGATAATCATAAAACTACTAATAAACATTAATATTGAAATTGATGTTATATTTCTTCTAATATAATTGCGATTTAACATTAATATATATATCATATAAAAAAAAACTTTAATAATCATATTTATATAAATCTGTAATATTTAACATATTCCATTTACGTGATAATTATTCGTCTCCACTATAGGGTTTGTTTTAATCGATTTTAGGACATTAACCAAACACTTTATAAACCGAGATATACATTGCAGCTACAATAATCCCCATAGCCACCCAGTCATCAATGGGAATCTGGATTTTTAACCAGAAGACATTCGTTATAATTTGCCCAATAAAATCAAATAAAAAGGATGAAAGTCCTAGTTGGGGGGCAGTAAGAAAGCGGTTCCCGATTCTCTCAGATGGAATAATGAATAACCATTGTGCAACAGCAGGTATTTCTGTATGCACAAGTTTTGTATGCCACGGTGCATCTTTTAACTTACCAGTTGTCTGCCCAAATAGTGCTAAATCCATCATCGCAATAACAATAAAATTCATAATTACCCAAATAAAAATAGCTTTTTTTTTTGACCAAGACGATATAATTTTATTAAAACCTTTCATTATATATATATATATATATGACGTATAAAAAAGATAACCATAGTGAAAAAAAAGGTTCTGTCGAAGATTATATGAAATTTTTTTCACTTTTTCTTTTGTCAAGTACCATCTCTATTATAGGAATGTATGCACAATTAAAATTTCCAAAAGCGGGCATTTTTAAAATAATAGGGGTAGCGCTTATTTTTTGTGTTGTAGATTGGTATTTTATGACTTGGGCAGTAGATATAAGAACAAAAAAAAATCTGTTAACGCCAACACAGGTGACAATGTTTATGATTATTGTTCAATGGACACTCCTTTTGATTCTAAATCATTTTTATTTAAAACAGAAAATCACAAGAAGTGATTTTATTGCCTTCCCAATTCTTTTATTTGCTTTTGGTGTCAGTGGAGGTCATTTGGTTTCTAAACTATTAGGGCGACCCATTCCTTCAGATAAACCCAAGAAGGAACGCAAGGGGAAACATAAAAAATTTAAATTTTTATTTTAATGCAACTTGCCTAAATTTAGAGATAATTCTTCTAAATTTAGGAATTTTTACGTTTACGCGATATTTTTCTCGGCGAGCTTCGTTTATTTTTTTTTCGTGTCCGTTTAGCAGACTTTGCGCGACTCTCATTAAATGAAAATAATGTCCAAGGTTGGGAAGGGCGATCATTAAGCCACGGGCGCAAATAATCCCACTGAATATGTTTATCGCAAAATTTATTTGCATCAAAACTCATTCCGCTAGAATTCCCCCATCGTGCCCAAAATGACATCTTGCGGGCAATATTACTATCGATAACCTTCCCATCCACAGCACCGCGTGCTTGATAAGGTTTGGGACTACTTGCCTGTGACATAAATGCTCTATCATCTAATTCATAATGCGAATCAACAGTTCGAGAGCAAGGATTTATCTTATGAAGATAAACATCATAATGATCGGCTAATATTCTTTTTCCAATAGCGATGTCTATTTTACCGTAATATTCATTGATTAACTGAGTTAAACGTACGTGGCGCGCACCTTGATGTCGCCTTATGTCAGAAAATCCTGTATTTTTGCATTCTAAATTTCTTATTTTTGAATCGTAGGGCGCATTAAATCCAATGAAAAAACCATTTCGTGTCTTTTCTGTATTCCAATACTTTAACCCTAATTCAATACGCATAATTTCATTTGTATTGGTATCCCCGAAAATCCATGAATTTGCATACCCACCCGTATTATCTTTTAATAAAAATTTCTCGTAATCATCGAGTTTATTTGCATATTGCATTGCTTTACGAATGCGGCAAAAAATAGGCGCGCCCACTTTATAAGGCATAAATCCGCCAATAGTCGTTTCAGATCCTAAAAATCCCCCAGATGTAACGAAGAAATCTGTACCACTCCATATATATCCTGGCGTTGTTTGCATTAAAATAGAATGCCCTGAGGTGGGTTTTATACTCAATATTAAGTGGTTATTTTGCCCATTTACAAATTGGTCAAACGTATTGTGTGCTAAAACAATTTTCCCGTCTTTTGTAACATCTCCGACAGCAATAAAAGCACTACAATGATCTGTTGCCCCTCTATGGTGAGAGTGTGATAAAAATTTATGTTTAACATTCGGCCACCAATATTCGACTAAAATTATTGCGCCATTCCATGCAATGATATCATCCAAGGATCGATTAAATCCTGCTGAAGATAGCCCCTCGGCTATACCTCGCATTTCTTCTAAATATTCTCCGAAATGTTTTTTAATATAAGGTTTAAAAATCTTATTAGAACTTTGTATAAAAAAATCCCATCCCATACCTTGGTCAAAAAATGTTATAAATGAATTACTTTCCCACATTTTCTTAAATTCATTGACAACAAGTTGTCCATGAGCAAAACCCCTGTCATAAGCATCTCCCTCAATATGAATATAAATCCATCCATTTTTATCAAAACGGCGTCCATTCTTAACAGATATCATATATATATATATATATATATCTATATCATATTTAAAAAAACTTTTAATAATCATATTTATCCAAATCTTTAATATTTAACATATTCCATTTACGTGATAATTATTCGTCTCCGTCTAATCCTTCGGGTAATTCATCATCGTCTGCTAATTCTCGCATATCATATACATCAGCGTCTATTTGTTTTTCGGCTATTTGTTTTTCTAAAGCATCCAATCTAAATATATCTCTATTCATTTCCATAACTTCTGTTGTTAAACCTAATTGAATATCTATTATAGCTTCTTGTTCCATTTCAAGTCGTTCTTCATCATATGTTTCTCTTACATATTGTGTTAATCCCTTTTGTAATCCTTTATTCCATCTACCCAGTTTCATTGATTTAAACTGTGTATCAAGTTCTCGTTCTTGAATAGTCAACTCCTTTAATGTTCTTGTTTTCCGGTCTTTTTCTTTATCTTTGATTCTTAATATACGCTCCTGTATTGTTGTATTGTTAAAATTAATAGCATTTTTCTGAGCTATAAATATATTAATATAGTCTTTTAATAAATCTGCTGTAGAGGTTTGCATTATTTTACGTTGTCCTGCTTCAACATCCTCTATTGTGGCAGAAATACTGGCTTCATCTCCCGTCATTACAACAACAGAACTTTGTAATGTAATATATTCTTGTATACCTTGTAAAAAATAATATTTATACAATTCCAACACCAATGTGGAATCAAATATGTAATGCATTTGTTTGCCTCCTACATTTACTGATGAGTTATATGGTGTTTCTTCCATTAACCGTAAAATATCTATCATGTTACTATGTATATTATTTAACATATGTGATAATATTGGTTTATCATAATATACAGCAAGACTCGAATATGTTGAAGATATTATATTTTTCATATCTGTTGTATGTTTCATAGACAAATTCCAGTGTTTTGGAATATCAATGGAGTCGTTATCATAACCAACCTTATTTAAAATTATTTGTGGAAATATATTCACCATTTGAATAATACAATTTTTAATATAATTTATTTTATGTATAGTTGTAATATCTTTACCTTCTAATATATTAGTGTCTTCTATATTGACAAACTTAGAAAATGTGTTTATAAACTTCTCTAAAGTAGTTTTAATTCTTCTATTAAAATCCCCGTTGTGTAAAAACCTTATTATATCTTCTCTCCCTTGTTCATTTGAAATATGTAACCATTGTAATAAATCATTGTAGTTGTCACTATGTTCTACTTCAACTATATCAAATGTATCTACTATATTTGACAAATATGTTACCAATTCTGTATGTATATTATTTGGGGTTGATTTGAAATATTCCAATAATTTTTCAAGTCGTTGTTTTCTCGTCGTTGATGCGGTATGAAGCGACATATTAATAATATTTTCCCGATTAATTATATTAATTAATGAAACAAACGCTTCTGTGGTGTAAATTCTGCCTTCTCGTTTAAGAATTGCTATTTTTTCATCTAGTGTGTCGGTGTCGTCAAATTCACTCTTATTATCCATACATATAGCTTTAATTGCATCCGATATTGGAAGAATACTATTATATTTACAAAATTTAATAAATGCCAAATAAATGGTTTTTTCACTAAAATCGTCTTTCAATGGAGGATATTGCAATTTTGTATTCAAGTTACTATATATAAATGGCGCTTTGACTAAATCTTGTGTATCATTATATAATTTTGAAAGTTCATATATGTTATTATTATATTCTAAAATACTTTTGTTTTTACCAACAAAATATTCATATATATGTTTTGTACTAATAGCACTACAACACGTATTTTCTAAGAATGGTTCTCCGGTCATTGTTTCTAATAATGCTGTATTTTCTGATATAATTTTCTGTATTTTTTCCTGAATAGCAAAAGAGTATAAAATGATTTTGCTTTGTATTATAGATAATTTTTCCAATTGTTTAATATTACCTGATTGTATATTTTGCAGTAAATCTCTTCTAAATAAATCGTTTATTTGCCGAACTTCCTTAATATGAATTTCCATTAATGGTGGTAAAAATGTTCTCCATCTACTCACATCTAATTGAGGTGGAATAATAAATGTTTCATCTTCTGTTTCATTGTACGCTCGTTTTTCATCCATTTTATGCTGCACTTCAGGATATTTTTGTAGATATTTGGTATATAAACTTTTCATAGTTTTTACCATTCTTTCAATCTTCATTTTACGAATAGAATTCCACGGTTCAGTTGCACTTGCGGTTTTCTTCATAATACACGCAATATATGTTAATCCTTCGTCTGTTCCATCATGAATAAATGGAAATCCATCAAATGCTTTTTTACAGTTTGGATAAGTTTTTTTAGTTTTTACTGAAGGAATAGAGGTTTGTATTGCAACTAATATATATAACGCAGTAAAATATAGTAAGAATTGGTGTAATAGTGTTTCATATGACGCCATTTTTTTTCCTTTTTTGGCATTTTTAGCAACAATAGTTTCATACCTCTCTTTGTCTCCATGAATAGATTGTATATTAAGTAATGTATTACGAATTATAAATTCTCTCTGTGATTCAATATCAATACCCAAACTATGTGTCAAAGATTTAATTATATTGTTAATATATCGAACTTCTATTGATGTGCTATCAATAGTATCGCTTTTTATTTTACCATCTTGTAGCACTTTATGTGTCAAATCTTCTTCTATAACACTTCGCGTATGTAATTTAAATCCCTGTTCATCATAACCTTCCTCTGTATCGAATTCTATCAACTTAATAGTATATCCGCTATATTTATCAACCCATTTATTTCCATCGTCACTTAATACTCCGCGCTCTTTACATATTTGATCTAATATATCTGCGATTTCATATGGATTAATATCTTTTTCTACCAATGATTGATAAAAACTCGGTAACAGTTTAACATTTGTTTCTGAACAATATAACCAATTGACATCCTCTATAGTGTGTTCATCTTCTACAGCACGTCGTGTATATTTATTTATAAATTTGTTAATATCTTGTATTTTTTTAACGAAATCTTGTTGACCTAATATCATATCTCTAATATAAGCATATGGAGATTTTACATCAGTACTATGTTCAACATCTAATCCATACGTATATTGCTTATCATTATTACGCAATTGCTCTTTTATAATCAATTCTATAATATTAACTATTATATCATCATAATATTTGTATTCTTTATTTAATTTAGATACCATTTGTGTTGATGTATATTCGTGCGCATCCATTAAAGTGCGAACAATTTGTTGTGTAATTTCACTATTAATCTTTGCCTTTGCTTCAGTAGTTGTTACACAATCTTGTTTAAGTTGTAAACATTTTGCTTTGGAATTACAAAATATTGCTGTTTCATCCGTGTTTGTTTGTTCAGTGATAGCTTCGTCTAATATCCATCGATTATTCTCTCTAACATAATAATGTTTTCTTGGACTACCATCAGAAGCAAATGTTTCTAATATTGCATAGTGTCCATTCTTCACAGGTCTATTTCCTTTTATCATTGCCTCTGCTTCATTTGCTGCTTTTTCAGGGTTCATTCCTACATTTAATTCTAATTGTTCTTTTAAAAATGTATTAAAATCCTCTACAGACATACTATCTTGTTCTGATGAGTATTCATTTAAAATTTCATATCTTGTATCATCATACTTTTTATCAAAATAAATTTCTACTTCATCATCGTCTACAATTTCATCATGATCAATGTATTTTTTAGTAAGAACCAAATTTTTGCACTCCTTATCAGTTTGTTCCTTTTGTATATCTAAATTAAGTAAATCTATTTTTTCTATTAATTTTTCCGATATATTTGTATCAGAATACAAACTATTGTCCAAAATGGATAAGGCGGTATTATATAAATTTCCACAATCAGTTGTAATAATTTTGGCATATGTTTCGCTTGGCAACATATGTTTATATAACCCATATTTAGTCTCTACCTCAGTAAAAATGGTTCCAGTTAACATAGACAATAATATAGAACCCCCATATTGAATTTTGGTTTTTATATTTCTTAATATATTTGTATACTTTTTATTAGATTCTAATTTCCCCATTATAATGCTCTTATTTTTCCGTATATAATCAACAATTTCCTTATATTGCATAAATGTTATATCATCTTTATAAATCATAAAGGGTTCAAGATATTCAATGATTTTAGTATAGTTTGTTTTATTATGAATATATTTTTCTATAAGATTAAATAATACACGCGTTTGAGGTATAAACGCTTGTAAAAATTTAGAATATTTATCTTCTTCATCTATACTTGGGTCTAAAATAATTTCCTTGATATTTTTCAAAAATGTATTGCTATCATACGTATAATTTGTATCAACATCACTTATAATATCTGTGGTAATAGATGTTCGTTTATTAAATAATTTCCAATATGCTATATCAACTTTGTTTAAATTTGCCTTATCAAATATAGTCGTTCCAGGAAGAGATATATGCGAATACCGTACAAATGGTTCTTGTAAAATCATAAATGATTTAATAGATACGGTATCTGGTTCAGTTAAAGGGACAATTTTATCTGGGATTTTTGAACGTCGTATATTCTTCAGTTGCAATTGTGTAAGTCCTGTATTATATTTACTCATAACGTATTGCGTATTTTTTACAAATGAAATTGTTTCTTTTGGATTAGACGATTTGGCTACGGATGAATAGAAATCCTCTAAATTGTCTATTACGTTGTCTATTAGAACATGTATATTTTGTTGTACGGGACATTCATCGATTACATTAGTTAAATCGGTTGGTTTTGTAAAAGGTGTAAAATAAGGATTTAATTGGGTAATTAAATGACGATATTTATTTTGCGATTCAGCAAATTTATTATTATAATACCCATCAATTATATCTGTTACAGCAATTCTTGTTTCGGCTAATGTTAGAGGTACAATATCAGTAACATCATCATAATCTACTATATCATATAGCTTACGCTTATTTTTAATAACTGGTATAATCCAATATAAATTTGTATTCATTTGTTGCAATTTATCAACCAGCGGTTTATATTGTGCACCTTTAATTTTAACACCAGTCATTATACCTTGTTTATCAAACTTCGAAAATTGTTTTCTCAAAACTACAAATCGCGAAATTAATCTATGAATGTTATTCATTACTTTGGTTGTTCTCTCTATATTTGGAACTTTAGATAGCAATTCATCTAACATATCATTTGTTTGAGTGGTAATATTATAGCGTTTTTCATCTTCAGACACTTGAATTTCTTGTGTTATAGCATCTAATTCAGAACCAAATACAATATTATCGGCCTCTGCTAATATATTGGTTATTTTTGATTTAATTTCATAAGTTGTTGTGTCTCTTTCTATGTATGGACCGAGAGAAGAATCATCTGTTTTTAATTCTTCTTCTTTACCTTCAATGTCCATACTTTTATGTTCCTCATCGGGTATTTCAGCAATGATGCTTAATTTAGCGTCACTAACTGGTTCAGAACGAATAAGTATTTTATCAATAGGGAGGTCTATTGGTATACCTTTATAACCAAAATCTATATATATAACATCTTTTTCAGGATAAGTTGTAATTTCAATTCTATCTTCGTCTAAATCTGTAATTTTACCTGTGATAGTAATTGGTAATTCTCCACCAAAATGAATATCTATCCATGTCCCAGTCAATAAGTCATTTTGACGGGCGTAACCCTTTACAGGTGCTTTACTTAAAATAGATATACTTATAATAGATTCATCAGTTAAAGCTCCATCTGTTAAAGTTAAATGTTTTTTCTCCAATGTGTTTCCGTCAATTAATACAATATTACTGTCATCTAAATAATTAATAATAAATGTATGCTTGTCATAATCAGAATTGGTGGGAGAGTCTATTTGAATTATATCACCCAATTCTAATTTTAATTCTGTGGAACTTGTACTTGACATTACTTTATAAATACAGCAGATTTTTTTATGTATAACGAAATTACACATTAAAAAAATTGAAATTAACTTAAAAAGGAAAAATATATATAATACTATACAACATGACTACATTTATGCCAACTTTCGACTTAAATAATTATTTTGATTTTGAAAAAATCAATAATGATGAGTATATAAAACTGCAAAATTTATCTGTAATTAGAAAAGATGATTATACTATTCTTAAATATAATAATAAACAATATATTACCGATAATACAGGAATTTTTCGGTCAGTCGTGTTATATAAGGGGCGTGTCGTATCATTTGCACCACCTAAATCAATATCACTTATAAATATGCAAAAATATCCTACTATTAAAAATATGACAATGGAAGAGTATATAGAAGGTACTATGATGAATGTATTTTATAATGGTACAGATTGGGAAATGACAACCCGTTCTGTTATTGGTGGTTATGGTAAATTTTATAATAATACCTCCACAAAAAATTTTAGAACTATGTTTATGGAAGCAATGAACACATCAACATTAGAATTTGACAATTTAAATAAATCATACTGCTATTCATTTGTATTTCAACATCCAGATAATAGAATTGTAGTTAAAACTGCATCTCCTAAATTATATCTTTGCGCTGTCTATAAAATCGAAGGATACATTATTGAAGAAATTAATTTTAGAGAAGATGAAGCACTATGTTCTCGTATTAATATTCCAAAAAATTATTCTAATAAATGTTGTCCTAAATTTGAAAATTGGAATGAAGTCAGAGACAAATTTGCCAATAAAGAAACAACTTCTTATGATATTATGGGTGTAGTTATTAAACATGGTGGTATGAGAACTAAAATCAGAAATCCCAATTATGAATTTGTTCGTCAACTGCGGGGAAATCAACCTAAATTGCAGTTTCAGTATTATAATCTAAGACGTATGGGTAAGGTAAGAGATTTCCTTAAATTTTATCCCGAATATAAAAGAGAATTTTCATCATTCAGAACACAGATTCATACTTATACTAAAAATTTACATCAATATTATCTACAATGTTATGTTAAAAAAGAAAAACCTCTAAAAGAATTTCCATATGAATATAGAAGTCATATGTATGCTTTGCATCAAATATATCTGAATGAATTACGTATTGACAAAAAATTTATATCATTGTCTAAAGTCATTTATTATATTAATAATTTGGCATCAGCACAATTAATGTTTACTATAAATTATAAACTTCGAAGGCAATATGTGACCGAAACAGAAAAGGAATTTAACACCATAGAACAACCATCTACATAGACCAATACAACAGATTAACAAATCCGGAATATACAAATCATTAAAAAATATACTATTAAATATTTTTTTTATGGGATATTTTCCATCTCCTCTTTTCCAAAAATACAATTATGCTCCGGTTGAACCAAATCCTCCAGTACCACGCGTTGTATCATCCAGTGTCATTACTAATTCTACAGTTGAAATAGGAAGTAAATTATGAGCGCAAATTTGCATAAGGCGTGTTCCTGGTGGACATTGCCATTCTTCATCGCTTACAGACACATCTTTTACATAATCCAATTTGGCAATTAGATTACCGCGATATCCAGAATCAATAATACCTACACTATTTGCTAGTCGTAGAGGTGTTTTGCTAATACTTGAACGAGGATATAGATAATATGGTAAGGGGCGATTAGTGTCACTATACATAGCGCATTGAACTTTATGATCAACCTTTATTGTATTTCCAATATACAATCCAGTACATATTTCGTCTGGAATAAATAAATCAAATCCAGAATCACGATGAATATCTGTTTTATGTGTATTGAACTGAGTTATAGCATCTTGATATAGTTTTATAGTATATTCATTCAAATCCTTAATACAGATTTTCAAATGTGTTTGCATATTAGCCATTATGTTATATTTATAATAATAATAATTATAAATATATAAATCAATTTTTATTATAGCTATAAAGTTAAAACATCTTATTTACGTGTTCAAAAATTTGAATAACAGATTGAACCGCCACCTGTAAATATCCATATAAATCATTTTTTGTGCCTTCTTTTGCAAATGCAACACGAATAATCGAATCTGAATCATGAGGATGCAATTTACGAAATCCTACAAAATCAAATATAGATTCATTTTCATAAAACAATTGATGAAGAGCATATTCTATACTTTTCCCAATAGTATAATCTTCATTCTGTAATACAATATCAAATGTTGGACTTGCTGTAATACCTTCCTTAATTTCTATTGTTTGAGCATCTACAGATTTACCAATTGCTTCCAATTTTCGCGCTATAATCAAACAAGCCTGTTTTACAATGTATTTATTGGAGAATACACCAATTGTTTCTATTATAAAATCAAAACTATTTTTAATATAAATACGTTTTCCATCAAGCAATCTCCAATTTTCTTTTTCAAAATCTATTTCATCTCCAGTTAATCCTGATTTTTTCCATTCCTTTTCTAGTTTTTGTAGAATTGTTCGCTGATTGATTAAATCTGGCGTAAATGAATAAGAACCTGTTGATACAACATTAAATGTTCCATCTTGAGCGGCTGTTCCAATACTCATTTTGGCTTCTATAAAAATTTCTTCGCCAGGTATTTCATCTGAAATTTTAGGACGTAAGCGTGTAAACAGAATATGATATTTGGTTAAAGGATCTGGAGGGAAAATTTTATTAACATTTGATTGTGGTAAATATTTGTCGGTTTCTATATTCTTAATTTTAAAATCTTTTGTTGTTACATTTATCATAGTATTATCTTCATTTTTTTTATGTATAACTATCATTAATTTAGATAAATCAATGCTTTTATCATTAATATGAATTGGTATACTACTTAAGCGATGTTTTAAAATTTCATTATTTAATCGTGATGTATTTTTTTTAATATCTGCTTGATTTTTTTCATATGGAGCAGTAACTACAACAGCAGTTGGAATATCTGTTAAAATAGTTCTACGTATAGCATTTGCTAAACTTACATTAATGTTTTGCAATGTAAATGATAACACATTGTTATCCGTTGCTTCATTAACAATTGTTGGTAGAGAAAGTTTTGTTTCTACTGATGTCATAATATTGTATATTATATATAATTATTTTTATATCTTTTCAATTTTATCTGTATTTAGATATTACTGAGTAATCTAAATGAACCTATTATTACAATAATTTACAAATTGCGTATATACAAAAAAAGGTTTTTATATAATATAATATAATGAGTTGTGCATTATATTATAGCAATCATTGTAAACATTGTAAAGAACTATTATTAATATTAGCTAAATCAAAATTAAAAGAAGAAGTTCATTTTATTTGCATTGACCGTCGTATTTCAAAAAATAATGCTATATATATTCAATTAGAAAATGGGCAAGAATTATTATTACCACCTAATATTATAAAAGTTCCTTCGTTATTATTATTAAATAGAGGACATAGAGTATTAACTGGTAATGAAATAAATTCTTATTTAATACAACAAAATGTTGCCCTTAATATTCAAGCAACGAATAATAATGGAGAACCTTTAGCATTTTCTATGAATGATTTTGGAAATGTTGTTAGTGACAACTATAGTTTTTTAGATCAAAGTTCTGATGAATTATCCGCCAAAGGTAATGGGGGTATGAGACAAATTCATAATTACGCTGCTTTAAATTACTCTAGTAACATTGAAACTCCCCCAGATACATATACTCCTGATAAAATCGGAGGTGCTTCATTAGATCAAATAGTTCAACAGCGAAATAAAGATATACCACGACAACAACCACGTATGTAAGTAATGTAACTTACAATAAATAAAACCTACAATAAACACTTATATTACATATCATATTAAATAATAAATATATTAAATAATAAATATATTAAATAATAAATATATTAAATAATAATTGTTTATTTACTATAATGACTACTATTTTAAGCGCGTTTAACAATCATTTTATAGAATTTTTAGAAGATGTTCATAAAATTTTTCCAAATAATAAAGATATTAGAAGTGCAAAAACAGCATTATTATTATTAAAAAAAACCAATCCACGAGCAGTTATTAAACTTTGGAAAATACATATTGTGAAACCATATGAACAACAAATAGAAAATGGAGATGTTGATTTTTTTATAAATAAAGATTATTCTTCTGATGTATCAAATATCGATGATATTAATAATGTTGTAAATCTTAATACTTTAAATATTATCGAACATCTAAGAGAGCCTGTAAGGAATATGGGTGAAGAAAATCAAAAAAAAGCAATTAAATATATGCAAAATTTAACAAAAATTAGTAAAATGTATAATAATTAGTAATCTATTTTAGGCAAGTTTAATTTAAATATTAATTATACTAATCTATGTATAATGAATATTCAACCTGACGCACAAAATGTTCCATCAACTTCTTCAGTGAATAGTAATGAGAAATCGTGTAATAATACAGAATTCTTGAAAATTATTAAAGAAATGGTTCCTGATTTATTAAATACCTTTCCTGAATATACTTCAACGTTACATAATGGACTAAGTGATATATTAACTGACACTAATTCGGATAATGTTATTGAAGTATATGAACATTGTATAAATACATTTCCAAAATTATTCTTTGATATTTTATATCAAAATGAAGATATGTTTACAGACGCCACAAAAAATACTGTTTTATTACCAGGTATAGAATTTGCTGATTTATGGAAACAAGATATTAGTGATAATACAAAAAAGATTTTATGGAAATATTTACAATTAATACTATTTAGTATTATAAACGATATTAAAGATGAAAATACTTTAGGAGATACAAAAAAATTATTTGAAGCTATAAATGAAGATGAATTAAAAAACAAATTAGAAGAAGCCATGTCAGAAATGCAAAATATATTTGATGTTAGCAATCAGAATTTTACTGGAATGGATATGTCTAATATTAATCTAAATAATTTACCTAATCCAGAAGATATACATAATCATATGAATAAAATGTTAGGAGGTAAAATAGGAAAATTAGCTGCTGAAATAGCAGAAAAAGCTATTGCTGATTTAGACCTTGATTTGGATAATGTTACATCTGTAAATGATGTGTTTAATAAAATGTTTCGCAATCCAGGAAAATTAATGTCTATGGTAAAAAATGTTGGAACAACATTAGAGTCAAAAATTAAATCTGGGGATCTTAAACAAAGTGAATTAATTCAAGAAGCTACTGATATGATGGCGAATATGCAATCTATGCCTGGGATGGGTAGTATTAAAAGTATGTTAGGTCAATTTGGTGTCCCAGTGGGTAAAAATTCTAAATTAAATACAGGTGCTATGCAAGCACAACTAAAACAAAATTTACGTCAAAGTAAAATGCGTGAAAGAATGCAAAAGCGATTAGCTGAACGTAAGGCTATGTTAAGTATAACACCGAATACTAACGCAATTACTTCTATGGTTGAACCACCTGAACGAACCCCACGTATTAAAAATAAATCTACATTACCTGATGAAACAACGTCTAAGAAAAAACACAAGAAAAGGAAAAATAAACATAAACATAAAAAACGCAAATAATAATACAAATAATAACATAGATAAATTAACCCTCAATAAATAAATTAAATATATTAAACTTTTTTAAAGGTTAATATATATATAATGCGCGAACAATTTTGGTTATTAAATCCCAAAATCTTATTTGATAAAAATTATATAACAAATATATGGCCGAAAGAAAATGATACAATTGAACAGAAATTAAATGCTATTACACGAATAGTAATTTTACTCACAATTTTAGGATATATTGCTACTAAATCAAAAAAATTATTAATTACTTCTTTTATAACTATTATTGTAATTATAATTATATACAAAACCAGAACACCTAAAAAAATTACAATACCTAAAAAAACCCTTCAAGAAGGATTTACTAGTCCATTATTATATAAGGCTTTAAAAAAAGATTTTACTTCTCCTGTAAAAGATAACCCTTTAATGAATGTTATGTTACCTGAAATTAATAGTAACCCAACAAGAAAAGAAGCAGCACCATCATTTAATCCTGCGGTGGAAAAGGAAATTAATGATTCGGTTAAAAAGAATATCGATCCTAGACTATTCCAAGATTTAGGAGATACTATTGGATTTGAAACTTCTATGAGAAATTTTTATACTACTGCAAATACACAAGTTCCCAATGATCAAAAAGCATTTGCTGAATTCTGTTATGGCGGTATGAAATCATGTAAAGAAGACTATTTACAATGTGACAAAAATAATTACAGATATACTAATCCCTAGGTTATACAGGTAATATGTAGAATACTTATTTAGGTGGTTTTATCCATTATAAAATATATTAACACATAAATTGTCAAAAATAAAAATATAGTATATAATTATATATAAATGGCAAGTGTATATAATTATACTTTTGAAAATTCTACTCGTTTAGGAGATGATGTATGTTATTTATCTGAACGTAATAAACAAAATACTGCTTATGGTTCTTATGGAGTAACCAATTATTTCTCTCAATATTGTGGATTAGCTAAACCCATTGAATTTGCTACAAGTCAACCAGATGTATTTGTTAATGGAGGATTTGGTAATTCTGGTGCTGGTGGATGCAATATTAACTATGACTCTATGATGAAAATCGGAACTATTCAAACACACCCCAAGGCACGCATTAGTTTATATGAACGTCCATTTGTAACCGTTCCTTATTTAGGGAGAGGACCTTCACGCCCAATAGAGGAATCTAAATTACAACAAGGAGATTTTGTTACAAATAAAAAGAGTTGCAATACGATTAGTGAATTGGAATATACAAATCAATATACACCAATGATACCAACTCTTAAAGCAACTATATCTAACCCCAATAATTTAGTAGAAGGTGTGGCATCAAAAGGATGGATACGTGGTGGTCTTCCTTCTCGCGAATTAGTTCGTGATCAAGATTATATGCAACACAAAAAACATTAATGAAACAAATAATAATGAAACAAACATTAATGAAACAAATAATAATGAAACAAACATTAATGAAACAAATAATATTAAATATTAATTACATAATTTGTATTATAATATGTATAATACAAATTTTAAAACACAATATCAAACGCTTAATGATGATTCCGGAGACACTTTATATCGCAAAGAATTACTTATGGCATTTAATATGAACAAATTTGATTTAGATGTATTAAATAAACGAATTTTAGCATTATATGCATATTTACAACACAAAATGAATAAAAACGATTTTATATGGTTTAATTCTATTTTAACTCAATTAGCAGCGGAATATATGAACACGGATAAAGAATTTGGTTTTATGTTACTATTTTCATTTGATAATTTTAATATAGTTCATAAATTTTTAACATCATATTTATCAGATGAAATATATGATAAAACCGGTCTTATGAAAATAGTTTCCAAATAATTTATATCTATATAAATATATACAATGGCGTCTACACAAAACAAAAATATGCCGAATGATTATTGTTTAGAACAACGAATGAATAATTATATATGTAAAGATAGAACATCTGAATATCGTAGAACAGCATACCATAACGCTATTCCATGTGTTGGTGTTAATGTAGGACATATGCCAAATTATACTTTATCTAAAAACGCTACTAATATTGAAAGTAATTTATATGGAATAGGAGCAACTAATTTAGTAACACCACGAAAAGATTTTACACCTAGATTAAAAAAATTACCCAATGTTGCTTTTTTTAAAAGACCAGAATTATTAATCCCAGAACCTTTAGTAATTGAAAATAATCAACGTCCAGTAATACCATAAATTTTTTATTATAATATATATTTTACACTTTTGAAATTTATATTATTATATACATTACCAAAATTAATAGTATAAAATATAAAAAGCAATATAACTATAATATAAATGGGATATAGTGGTATTACTGAACGTGAAATTGAACGGTTAATTCCAAAAAATTTGAATTGTGTTATATGTACATTTGTAATAACAGGAATAGCCTTATATATATTAAATTTTGTGTAAAATATGAGGTAATATTCGGTTAAATATTTTATATACAAAAAATATATTATTCAGTAATATTATACAATGGCATTTACTAGATTTAATTATGATTATCAACGAACAGCTAAATTACTACAAGAATCTACAGGTCCAGGAAGATATATATTGAATAAACCAGGAAACGGTCCTGCGCCTTGTTATTTTGAAGACCCTCATATCCGACTACAAGAATGGGGTGCTAATTTACGACATGTTAAAAATGATGGCGCTCCTATTGATATTGCTAGTGATTTAGATGGTAGAACTCGGCGCTTAACAAAATATTGCACAGCAAAGGAGTATCCAAACAAAGGGGTTGTTAAAACAACTCCCATTACATATTCTACTTGTAAATCATTTACTGATGAAACACGTGCTTCTCATCCAGCGTGGATGTATAGAGATTTAGAACAAACAAGATGGGAATATCCTTTATTAGATCCACAAGAAAATGTATGTAAATCATTTCATAATAATATAAGTACAAGAATTTTAGAAAAAGATAATTATGTTCCAAAATTACCACCTTGTTTATTTACCCAAAAATAAATTTTTCTTATTATTATTTAGAACTATTTTTGGAAAAATATTTATACTTATTCAATAATATTTGTTTAATAATATTATTTAATTATATTACAATATATATAATGGAATTAGCATTACCTATAATTGTACTAGGAGGAATGTATGTAATATCAAATCAAGACAATACTAAACCACCTAAAAAAGAAGGATTTATACAGAATAACACCACATTAACAAAAAATCAAGTTAAGGCTTTACCAAATACAAATACTCAACCGCGCAATTTTCCAACGAATGGAATTTCAGAGTTAAAAGAAAATCCAAAATACTATCCATCTCCAAATGCTGCAACTGATAAATATTTTCAACAATCAGTATACGAAGAAAAAGCTGAATCAAACACAAATATGTATAAATCACTTACTGGAAATAATGTATCTACAAGTGATTTAAAGCATAACAATATGGTTCCTTTTTTTGGTTCAAAAGTAACCCAATTAACAAGTAATTATAACAATAATGAAAGTAGATTAGATAATATGAATGGTTCTGGATCTCAACGTATATCCAAAAGAGAGATGGCACCTTTATTTAAACCCGAACAGAATATGCAATGGGCACATGGAACACCCAATACAAGTGATTTTATCCAATCTAGAATAAACCCATCTACATCTATGGCTAATGTAAAACCATTTCAAGAAGTTCGTGTTGGTCCAGCATTAAATCAACAAGATGGTGTTTTAGGAAGTGGAGGTTTCAATTCAGGAATGGCTGCAAGAGAACGATGGATCCCAAAAAGTGTAGATGAATTAAGAACAGCAAATAACCCAAAAGTAACATATGGTGGAGTTATTTTAGGAGGAAAAAGTGATGTTACAAATCGTGGTATTATGGGTAAAATGGAGAAAAATAGACCTGACACATATTTTATAAATTCTCCTGAAAGATATTTTACAACAACTGGATTGCAAAAAGCGCAAACTGCACGGGGTATTGAATTATTGAAACCAGAAAATCGCGAAACAACAACACAAGAATATTTTGGAACCGCAGGGGAAGGTGAAGTAGAAGCATCATATGTTTCTGGTAAATATCAACAACCAATGAGACCACAATTAGACCCAAATATAAAACATATTACAAATGCTTTTCATAAAGGAGGAAACACAGGAGACAATGGATTTAAAGGATATAAGGATAGTGTATTAGGAAATAATCGTATGATCACAACTCGTCAAGAATATGGTGCGGTATCATCATTTGCCAAAGCAATAGTTGCTCCATTAATGGATTTATTACGACCAACCAGAAAAGAAAATGTTGTCGGCAATCTTAGACCAAGTGGAAATGCTGCTACTGCAGTTACAGCAGGAGTAGTTTATAATCCTGCTGAACGCACCAAAACAACTATACGAGAAATGACTGAAAATCGCCCTGACCATATGTTTGTTAACAATCAACAAGGAATTGGTGGATATGGATATACTGTAAATGAACAACAGCCAACATATCAGCAGCGTGATACAACTGGTTGTGAATACATAGGTATAGGAGGAAATACAGGAGCTACATCTAATGCTCCTACATATAATGCTGCTTACAATGCGCATTTAATTAATAAAGAACCTATATCACGTGGACGTGTTCCTACAACAAGTAACGCACCTTTATTTAATGGTGAAAGCAATACAAATATTCATATTGATAAACGTGATTGTGATAGAAATAATAATAGAATGTGGGTTCCTCAGCAAGTTACAAGTGTTTCCGCAACAACACAACAAATTGGCAGCACAACAACCCGAAGTGAATACGGATTAGATATAAATTGTCAGCGAAATCAATCAAACATATTAGATGCTTTTAATAGCAATCCATACACAAAATCTTTACAAAGTTGGGCTTAAAAATCTATAATATGTAAAAAAGTATTTACATATTATATAAATGAAGTTATCTAATAAAGATAATATTGCCATATCCGGTGCTGGTTCTGATCCGAAAACAAAAGATGTTGCCATATCCGGTGCTGGTGCTACAAGTGATAAGTATGGTTATTAGTACACACCATCCGAAAAGAAAAATGTGAAATAATATGACAAATATAACCAAGACAAAAACATATTCAACTATACTTTGTGTAAACCAATATAAATATATAGTATTTTATATTATTACGTATGTTAAAAATACATAATAATATAAAGAACCAATTAAATACATTTATAAAATATAACAAAATTCCAAATATTTTATTTCATGGGGAATCAGGATGTGGTAAAAAAACAATTGTGAAACAATTTTTACATCAAATATATGATGGTGTGGAAAATAAACATCAATATATAATGATTGTAAATTGTGCACAAGGAAGAGGTATCAAATTTATTCGTGAAGAATTAAAATTCTTTTCAAAAACAAATACTGGTAGTATTAATCATTCATTATTTAAAAGCATTATATTAATTAATGCTGATAAATTAACTACAGACGCACAATCTGCATTAAGACGATGTATAGAATTATTTACAACAAACACACGTTTTTTTATTATTATAGAAGATAAAACCAAATTATTAAAACCAATACTATCAAGATTTTGTGATATATATGTTCCTCTTCCTATTATGAATGGTGACATAGTTAAATTACATGACATATATAAAGTAGAACAACCAACCGATTTATATAAATCCAAACACCTGATGATAAATCAATATTTTATGTATATGAATAAAAATAAACATACTAATATATTTACCTATGCAACAAAATTATATGAAAATGGTGCTAACGCAATAGATTTAATAAAATATATAGAGCATAATATGACAGAAAATATCACTAAATATATGATATTAATATATATTAATAAACTTAAATACGAAATTAGAAATGAAAAACTATTAATGTTAGTGATATTAAATATATATTATATGCGTAATGATCCTACCTTAAATAATATTATCAATATATAAAATGGATGATTTTAATGTTTCTAGTTTATCTGATACTCGTAATGAATATTGCGCATTATTAATATCTAAACTATCTCCTTTAATACATCAAGGTATATTATCTATATTTAATGAAGCAGTTAAATTATGTATAGATAATGAGGAAAATGAAAAATATTTAATGACATTTCAAAATTTTCTAGGACGTATCAACAAATGGAACTCCGAATTGATAAATACTGAAACAGAAAGAATTATTAATGAAAGTGGTTGTTCGTATTTAGAAGATATTTTAACGTGTGTTCATATTACTCAATTAAAATTATTAACATCTGTTCGTGTTGGACAAAAACAAAAAAAAATAGATATTGATATTCCAAACCTTCCAGATTTTATTCATAAAGTATATATTGAAGTCGCACGTCAAATGTATAAAAATGTGTTTTTATTTGAACAGGATATATTACCATTATTAAAACAAAAAAACAATCGCGAATGCTGTATAATTATAAAGGAATGTATACTTAACGTAATACGTAATAATATGCCTATTGAACATATTTTAAAAGCATATGTTGATGAAACAACAGAAGAAGATGTATACGAAATTAAAAAAGAAGAACATGAAATTGTTGATAATAGCACTAATACTACTGCTACTGCTACTGCTACTGCTACTGCTACTGATACTGCTACTGCTACTGCTACTGCTACTGATACTGCTACTGCAGAAGACACAAATAGTAAAACAACAGAACCATTTACTGTAACAAAAACTAATGAGGTTACTAATCAGGATGCTAATCAGGATACATCATCTGCTCCAATAAATACAGAAGATACCACTAATTCTATAACAGTAGATACTGAAAAAATGCCTACAATAAATACCCCAGTTAATGAACATACCCCAGTTAATGAACATACTCCAGCATCATTAGCATTTAATAATGTAGATAGCATTAAAAATTATAATACAACGGAAATACCTAGTAGTATAACATCAACCCAAGAACATAAAATAAGTGCGCCTAAAACTATTGAACGATTAGAAGAATTAAGTTCCATACGTAATGAAAAACGAAAACAAGAAGAGGACGAAGAAGAAGAATACGATAGTAAAATTCATATATATAATAATGAACCAAATGTCAAATTAGACGTATTGGATATACATGATTTAAACAAAAAGATTGAAATAGACGACACCCCTATATTAGGAGAAATAACTACATTAATTTAATTGTATAACATCTTTGGAAATATAGTAATTATTCGTTTAATTATAAATAAACCCTTGTTTAGTTATAATAAATGTCCAATGTATTTATTATGGCATTAATAATTTCATCTGTATATTTACTTTGTAGATTTATAGAAATGAGATTTGTGTTAAAAGAAAATAAACCATTAAAATTATTACTGCGCGACGCATTATTAGTGTATATTGCTGTTGTATGTGGAACATTTATTATGGATCAAATAGGTTCTTTATCCGATGTTGTAAAAACATCTCCAAATGTGTTCACAAATGAACCGGGATTTTAAAATATTACAATTTATCAAATATATTCACAATTTTTATATGTTAGAATATATTTAATTCCAATATATAGGTATTTTATTAATATCTATTAATTTTGTCTTTCTTTTCAGTTGTTTTTTTACAATTTTAAAACAATTAAACAATTCGGAATCTAACTGTGATGTTGGAGTATGATTATGAACAGTACGAGCAATCATTTTATATAATTTAAATCCTGGATAGCGTTCTTTACTGTTAGATTTATACAGAATGTTTAACCCATTATCATCTGTACACCATTCTATAATTTTTTTAGCAATCGGATTTTTTACATTATCTAATATTTTAATATCTTCAACAAAATAATCAAATAATGAACAACCCAATCTACATAAATCAAATGCTTGATTAGGTGTAATTCGTGGTTTAGTAGAATTAAAATATGGTTCACAATTATATTGTGTTGCAGCATCTCCTTTTGGATGATAACTATCACTATACATAATTGATTGTTTATATTTGTATACAGCTCTACCATAGTCTATAATCTTGTATATTTTTCCATATGTTGGAACCTTGTAATAAGTACTTTTATAATGATAATATATAAATTTTCTATCTGTTTCATTATACATTATGTTATTAGTATGTAAATCATTGTGTGTAAAATTAAATGCTTTTTGGTATGTTATTAAAGTCATTATTACTTGAAATAATATAGATTTCCATTCATCAACATTAATTTCATTATTAACCATATAATTGTCCAATGTATTATGTAATTTCTCTAAACAAATGATTTGTACTGGGTGTTTATTAATAATTGCTTCAATATGTTCCAAAGAGGATAACGAGTGTTCTGTATCGTCACTATCATCGCCACTATCGTCACCACTATCATCGCCACTATCATCGTCACTATCATCGCCACTATCATCGCCACTATCGTCACCACTATCATCGCCACTATCATCGCCACTATCGTCATCTGAAGTCAATGAATTTCGAGATGAACACGTGCTATCTGTATTGCTATTTGATTTGTTTGAAATATTAAATTCAAATATTAATTCGTTAGAAACATCAGTATGTTCACCAGTAGTATTATCTACATTATCAGAAGATGCAAATACTCCATCAAATATTGCATTATCATAACTATCTAATGATATCTGCGTTTCTGTTTTATGTATATGTATTTTTTTTTTATAATTTCTTGTATCAATGTTAATATATTCGTTCATTAAATCATTGTTTATTTTAAATAATTTATCATTATTCTCTACGAAAAATTGTGAATTATGAACATATTCAAAATCATCTGCTACATTTACTTTATAATTGTGCTTAATACTTAAAAAAGAACCATAAAAATCTATTCCATGAATAAAATTATGTTGATGCAAAAGTATTGATGATAAAAATGAAAAAAAAGAATCTATATAAGCTGAATTATTAACATCACACATTTTGGATAACGATTTTGTTGGAACATCATTTGTTGGAAATGATGGTAATGAATATAAAACATCTGGAGAAAATTTTTTATATTTACCAACCATATATTTTATAGGATCAATTAAAGGTGATAATTTAAAAAACGATTGAACGTTTTGATTATTCTCTAGTTTTACTGTATAATTATTATCATTTTCATAATGTACTACATCTACTATATGATTCTTATGATTTAAATTAATATGATTCCAGTTTGTATCATTCAATTTAAAAAATTTTGAATAAATAGGTATATAACTTTGTAAGTTTGAAAAATTACCATATTTGGAATTTTCTAAAGTATTAAATAAATCTGGGTTTTTTATTTTTTTATAAAATAATTCAAACATATGACTTTTATAAATAAAAATATATATTGTTTTTAACTAATTCGTAATCATTATTACTATTATTCTCTTATCACAATATACAATGGCAATGAATTTGGAACTGACAAAATTTGATATGAAACATATAAGTTTTAATCCAAATGAATTAAAAGGTCCTGTTATTGTATTAATTGGACGTCGTGATACTGGTAAATCATTTTTAGTAAGAGATTTATTATATTATCATCAAGATATTCCAATTGGAACTGTAATATCTGGAACAGAAGCTGGAAATGGATTTTATTCAAAACATGTTCCTAAATTATTTATACATGATGAATATAATACTGCTATCATAGAAAATATATTAAAACGGCAAAAAATGGTTCTTAAACAGGTTAAAAAGGAAACTGAAGCATATGGTAGGTCGTCGATTGACCCAAGAGCATTCGTCATATTAGATGATTGTCTATTTGACAATAGTTGGACTAAAGATAAGGTTATGCGGTTACTTTTTATGAATGGTCGACATTGGAAAATTATGCTTGTGATTACTATGCAATATCCTTTAGGAATTCCACCTAATTTAAGAACAAACATAGATTATGTATTTATTTTACGTGAACCATACATTAGTAATCGTAAAAGAATTTACGAAAATTATGCTGGAATGTTTCCTACATTTGAATCTTTTTGTCAAGTAATGGATCAATGTACAGAAAATTATGAATGTTTAGTAATAAATAATAATTCAAAATCTAATAAATTAGAAGATCAAATTTTTTGGTATAAAGCACAACCTCAAAATAATTTTAAACTTGGTTCAAAAGAATTTTGGGATTTGTCTAAAGACATAGGTTCTGATGATGAAAATGAACAATACGACCCTGCATCTATGAGAAAACGGGCGAGTGGACCAAAAATTAATGTAAAAAAAAATAGATGGTAATTATTATGTTAACTAATCTCTATATAAATATATAGATGACTTCTAATATCTTCAATTAAATCAAATACAACTATATTAGATAATACTAATAAAAAATCTAAAATTCATCGTTCAAAAGGAACTCATATTTCCATGAAAAATTTGTATACTAGAAATGCGAACGTAGTATTAAGTAATCAGAAACAATTTACGAATACAGCAGGTTATTTATTAAGATTAAAAGCTAAAAGAGTATAATTATATATAAACTATAATGAATTATTATATTTTATATAGTGTGAAGTATTACACTTAAAAATATATTATATATTATATATAATGCCAAAAAAGATACGACTAGTTAAAACAAAATTTACATCAATAAACGAACAAATAGATAAAGAACATCAAGACATTTTAGATGCAGTTGATAATTTATATAAAGTATGTAAAATACATTGGAAAACAGAGAAAGATCTGTTTAAACAAGGGTTGAGAGAAATGCCAATTGGTCATGATGATGTTAAAGATATAATAAAGGAACATCAGGAGCATCACGTTTGTTGTTTAAATAAAATAGCTACAATGAAAAAAGATATAATAAAACATATTAATACCGAAGATGCAGAACATTTTCATTGGTTGTAAATGGATAATTTACTTTTACTTCATTCAGGAGTAAAAAATCCTTCTGTATTTACATCGGTGTAAAAGAAACTTATATTTCAATTCGCGATTTATTTGTTATAATATGTATATTACAAAAATTACGATTTTACATTGTTACACAAAGAAAATAAATCTGATATGGAATCTCCAGTGTTTAAGCACCGTAATACTTTTGATAACAATAAACTACAATCAAGTTCTATAATTTTATCGCAAGTAATAATATTATTTATTTGAGGTATAGTATTTAACACAACCATTTTTGATAATATATTACATTCGGTAATTCTTTTTAACGCTGGTTCAGAAAAAATACCATGCGTTATAAAACAAATAACTTCATTAACACCGTAACCTTCGAGTATATTAATACATTGTATTAATGTTCCTCCAGTATCACACATATCATCACATATAATTGCGGTTTTATTCTGTAATAAACTTAAATCTCCTACTATTCCCATAGAATCAATAGTGCTAATTTTACTATAGTCGCGTTGTTTATACATCATTGTGACGGGAACATTTAATATTTTCCCAAATTTAATTGCTCGTTTCATACCACCTACGTCAGGTGAAATAATAAGATAGTCTAAATCATCATTTCGTATAGTTGTAAAATAATCGTTAAATATATGTACAGAATATATATTGTCTACTGGTATATCAAAAAACCCTTGTATTTGAGGAGCGTGAAGATCAATAATTACAACACGTGTGACACCTGCTTTTTCTAATAAATTCGCCATTAATTTGGACGTAATAGGACTTCTAGACTCATCTTTTTTATCTTGGCGTGCATATGGAAAATGAGGTATAACCAATGTTATAGAACTAACTGCTGAACGCTTATACGCATCAATTAGAATAAGTGTTTCCATTATAAAATCATTTATACTTTTATTGTTTTCTTTATCCCACCATCCAGTTTGAACTAAAAAAATATCGCTATTGCGAATATTTGAATGAATATTTACTCCAATTTCACTATTATTAAATAATTTAATATCTTGATGACATAATGGTATGTCTAGATGGTTAGACAATAATTGGGCAAGTATAGGATGAGAAGTTCCTGAAGCAACAAATTGTTTCATAAGAGTTATATATATATAATTAAAATAATTAAATATCTTTTTAGGTATTTTTCCACCATTACACATTATCGATGACTTTGTAAATTAACCATTTTCATTGGTTGTAAATAATAATGTATATATTAAATTATATAAGATGAATAGTAGTGCGGATATAGTAATATATTATATTGTAAAAGCATATAAAAAATCTGTTATATATTGATATACAAATGAATAGCGAATCAAAACCCCATTTAGGAATTGTAATTGTAGGACATGTAGATGCTGGTAAATCAACAACTACTGGTCATTTGATGTTTAAGTTGGGAGGGTTGACTGAACGACAACTGCAAAAGCTTCAAGAAGAAGCCGACGCAAATGGTAAAGGATCATTCGCGTTTGCGTATTTGATGGACAAACAAAAGGACGAACGTGAGCGTGGTGTAACTATTTCGTGTACCACAAAGGAGTTTTTCACGGACAAATGGCATTATACTATTATCGATGCGCCAGGTCATAGAGATTTCATTAAAAATATGATTAGTGGTGCGTCTCAGGCAGATATTGCGTTGTTAATGGTTCCTGCGAGTAAAGGCAGTTTTGAGACTTCTATTCAAAAGGGAGATCATAAAACAGGAAAGGTTCAAGGACAAACGCGTCAACACGCAAGACTGTTAAAATTGTTGGGAGTAGAACAAATTATTGTAGGAATTAATAAAATGGATGACCCATCTGTTAAATATAGTGAATCACGATACAATGAAATCAAGACAGAAGTCAGTGCTATGTTAACAAAGATTGGATATAAAATGGGACGTGTGCCCGTAATTCCACTTTCAGGATTTAAAGGAGAAAATTTGGTAGATAAATCCGAAAATATGCCTTGGTATAAGGGGTTCGATGTTCAAATTTCAAAGAAAGATAAAGTTCATGGACATACGTTGTATGATGCCTTGAATAATGTTGTTAAACCACCTAAACGAAGAATTGAACATCCATTCAAGATGCCTGTATCTGGAGTATATAAGATCAAAGGTGTTGGTGATGTAATTTGTGGGTGCGTTGAACAAGGTGTTCTCAAACCAGATACGAAGGTTCGGTTTATTCCCTCAGGTGCAACTGGTAAAGCATTTACAATTGAAATGCATCATAAAAATCAACTTCAAGCACAATGTGGAGATAACGTAGGAGTTAATGTTAAGGGATTATCTGGATTACCTAAGGTAGGTGATGTAATGGTAGTAGCCAATGATACCAGTAAAGCAATTTCTCAATTTACCGCTACAGTATCCGTTCAAGAACATCCAGGAAAACTCTATGCAACAGATGAAAAACACGGCGGGTTCTGTCCTGTAGTTCATGTAAGAACATCTAAATGTGCTTGTCGTATGGTAAAGATTAACTGGAAACAAGGAAAAAAATCGACTGGAGGAATTAAAATGGAAAACCCTAATTATGTAAAACAATTTGATACTGCTGAAATTGTATTTGAACCAACATACCCAATGGCTCTATCTACATATGCCGACTGTCCTGGACTTGGACGGATTGCTGTAATGGACTCAAATAGTTTGAAAATGTTGGGACGCATTAACAATGTCGTAGAAAAGGAAGACAAATAAACAATTACACTAAATATATATTTAACTAATACTATGAAATATATATTTAACTAATATCTAATATTATGAAATATATTTATTACTGTACTAATTTTGCGAAATTGCCGGATGTATAATGATATAATAAAAAGGAAATTAAACCAATAATAACATCAGCTAATAAAGCTATCCACGCGACACGTTTCTTATTGAACGCATAAAAAGCGAATATACCATATAATAATGCGTGTATTATTCTCAAATTGTTCCACCATATCTTATCTCCAAATACTTCTGCACCAGTATTTCGTTTTCCAATGAAATATATATATAACCATCCAAACATAGGCATTAGAGCAATAGCACCTAACCACGGCAAATATGTAATAGGTATATATTTAGATACGAACGCAAATAATAATCGCGTCGTAATACATCCAAATAAAAATAATACAAATCTTTTTTGAATATTATTCATTATGCTATATGTTATATAATTATTTTAATTTAGTTGTATCATACGTGTAATGTAGACTAAACATTTCCAATAACAGACGATATTTTAGATATAATATCATTTTTATGTTTTAGCCGCTGTGTTTTTTGTAAATGTTCATATCGTTGATGCGCCCACCGTTTTTTCCACCATAAATATATATCATCAATAGTAGGTGCCGCAGTAATTGGATTTGGTTCGGTATCAGTAGTGCAATTAAGAAATGACCTACTATTTTTATGCGTAAATCCGAAATATACTCCTTTTTTATTACTTTTACAATAGTCCTCTTTTGAAATATTTAATTTTGAAAAACAATTCATAATTATTTCAAACTTGGAATATGTTTCTACATTACCAATATTAAAATCATTTGTTAATGTTTCTTTACATAATTTCACAACATCGCTACTAATATTATATACACTATTTCCATTTGTCATACCTACATATTTAATATATGGTAATCGCGAATATTGTATAGATTTTCCATATAATGACATAGTAGTGTATCCCTGAATATAACAATTATATTTATTGTGAATATATGACAATACTTCTTTGGTAAAACATAAAGATGTCAATAACTTTCCACCATTAAAATTAAATCCAAATGGTTGAGTAGAAACACAAGTAGAAATATTGAGAATGTTATTTAATCTTTTTTTATTAAACCTATTTTCTGCCGTCCAACCAATATAATTATCACGACTGCTAATATTTTTATAATCACTAGATAGCGATAATATACCTAAATACGTATTTGTAATAGTATCCTTTACTAATATATATATTTGTCGTCCAACTAATTTAGATTTATCTTGAACTCTAAAACTAGAGATATATCTACGAACGAAATTCCAGATATTAAATTTTAATTTATCATTTCTCGTTACAAATTCAAGCGATAATTTCATATTATTGATATCTGTGGTATTTCCATCAAATATCAAATTATAGTAATACGCGGGTGTTTTTACCAATTTCAAGTTGCGTAACTCATTTATTTTATATTTATTTTGCACTAATAGCTTCAGTATTTTATATTTATTCGTAGTATAAATAATTTCTTTATGTAAAATGAAATATGTAAATATATTAAGAATATGGGTTTTGAATATGTTAAGATTCATATCACCTTTTAACATATTACACGTTGTACAGCATGGAACACAATTATCTGTTGTATATCCAATATAACTATGAATTCTATCTATTCCATTACAACCTTTTTCGATAAAATTTTTACAATAATAACAAGGCATTTTTAGAAGATCATTATATTCATTTTCTTGCAAATTAAATTCAATATTTCTTTTATGTGAATAATTTTTTATGTATGTTTGTAATGGAACAACCGATTTTTTTGATTTAAAATTGCGCACATAATTATTATCAATTAAATTCCATTTAGTATGTAACCCCATTTTGTATGTTAAATAAATAATTATTTGCGAAAATTCCTCAATTGAATAAACGTTTTTCATAATATTACAACGTTTACAACAAGATACACAATTGTCAATATCATATATATCATTAGAATTTACACGATCAATACCATTAACAGAACAATTATATGCGCAATAATGACATTTTTGTTTATATAAATGTAAGGCTTGTTCATTAGATAAATTCCATTTTATATTTCTGCGAATTGCTGAACCCTTGTAGTTTTTCAATATTTGTTGAAATATATCTCGTTTGTTTCTATTTTCTTCTATTTGTAGATATTGATTGTAGCATTTGATACATTTATTATTATAATATTTAGATTTATCATTAACAATAGTCTTGCATTTAAAGCAAATATATTTGCTTTCGTGATCATTAGTTGTATTAAATGCCTTACAAATAGTTTGTTTGTGTTTATATCGTTTATTAGAATTAACATTGTGTTTATGTTTACATTCTTTACATTTTGAAATATCATCATTTAATAATTTTGCAAAACATCCACGAATCCAATTAGAGCATATTCTATTACCGTTGTCTGTCATATTTTTCCATTTATAAAAT
>Ga0080013_1001361_pt1 | contig 32700 bp, 42 predicted proteins | sample ETNvirenome_6_85_FD_69236 | JGI IMG/M metagenome (GOLD analysis project Ga0080013, IMG submission 69236) | Marine viral communities from the Pacific Ocean - ETNP_6_85 (SPADES assembly) (version 2) | ecosystem: Environmental > Aquatic > Marine > Oceanic | place: Pacific Ocean | collected 2013-06-19
GCGGCCAAGGAATGACCGAATACGTCATTATTTTGGTAGCGATTGCCGTCGTTTGTATAGCGATTAGTGTACAATTTGGTGGCAAGATCAAAGCTTTATTTGAAACCGCGGACCAAGAAATCGATACAGTCGACTCCGGTTTATAATATTATTCTCTATCTACTATAGGGTGTATAAGGCTTATTTATTATTATTTTTAATACTATTCTGTGCCTGCGATCACGCAGATCCGCCAGAGATCACTAATGATTATGGGGATGTATATTTTCATATAGGCTGCTATTGGCCAGATCCCATACAGGTACTTGATCCTGCCGTGTGGCGATGCTTTGAAAATGTTGAAACAGAACTGCTTTCTGGTTTTCTTTATTTAGAATTAGAAAGCTCTACTAGTTTATATTTTTGTGGCGAGAACTTAACGTTGCGTAGCGGGATCAGCCTGTACGATAATTTAATAAGAATTCTTACCAATAACAAATATGATTGTTTACATATCACTGAGGATAAGCAAAAGGGAAACGAATTTGATTGGGTGTGGGAAGAAGATATTAATACATTGCAAATTATCTGGCGCCCAGATGATGACCCTCACAAAATGATTACATTGGTTATTAAAGAAGAAGAGTACAATCAAGTAACAAGATCGACAGCTTACTATAAGATCTTAAATTAACATTTTTGCTTTCTATTTATTATAGGTGAAGGTTGATTATAGACTGGCTTTAATATCGCTACTAGTGTCTATTATTTTGTTCTCCTATGTAAAAGAGCTTTAGGAAAAATAATGGAAGGAATTTTCTTAACTATTAGTGCTTTAATGATTATAATAGTATTAGTTGGTATGTTTACTGATAAAGGTGACACCAAGAGAGATTAAATATGTCAGAAATCGTAAAAGAACATCAAGAAGGTCCACGATGGAAAATAGTTAAGCGTCTGGTAACCTTTACTGAAGCAGATCTACTTCGTACCGAATTATCAGAAGAGATTGATTTACAAGTTAAAATTCACCTTATGGGTCCACAAAATAGACGCGTCTTCGCTGTAAAAACCAGACTTGATCCAAAATCCTTGACATATCGCATGTTAGAAGAGCAGCGCCAAGCCAAGGAAAAAAAGAAGAAAAAATCCAATAAAAAACACCGTCGAAAATAATATTTTTCTATCAAATATTAATGGCGGAACTACGTCTAGAGACTATATACGAATGAGGGGATACCCTCAACGTACGTACATATACAATCCTATAGGAGGGAACAAAAAATGGCAAGAGTAGGTTTAAATCGATTAGAGTTTTTAATGGAAAGACTGAAGAGGGATATTGATCTTAGTAAGAGCAATCTTCTTAACGGTTTATTGAGAAAGAAAGCGGCAGCAGGAGGTCAAGAGGATACCACATTCATTGTAGGAAGGAACGCGACAGGCTCTGATGGGACCGCAATCAATCCGTATGGGGTATCGACATCGGCGCAGTTTCCACTAGGAGCGTTGCTGGTTTATAACGATAGAACGTATAGATATGCGCGCGCCGGCGCTACTATTCCCGCTGGTCAAGCGTGTTGCACGCGAAACAAAGCGCATGCTAGCCGCCATCTCAATATGGACTGTGCCGTGGCTGCAATCGGTTCTACGACGGTCGATGTAGAGACAGCCGGCGACACTGATATCGTAGCAAATGAGTATGCAGGTGGATATCTCTATGTTAATGATGGAACAGGGGAAGGGCTTTGCTATAAAATCAAGTCCCACCCGGCGCATGATCATAGCTCGGATCCAACTTGTACTATCACGCTTTATGATCCGATCGCGGTCGCTCTTGTCGCTAGCGGAACTTCGCAGGTTTCCTTGTCACACAACAAGTACGAGAAGGTCATCAAGGCGCCAGGAACAACGCCCTTGACAGGCGAAGCTGTTGGTGTATCGTCATCTGTGCTAGCAAGTGGTGAGTATTTCTGGCTTCAGGTTAGTGGGCCGGCTGCTGTTCTGGTTTCTGGAACGGTTGTTATCGGTGATTCCGTGTGTCTCACGATTAATGGCGGTACCGCTGGTGCTCTCATCGCGCGTGTTGCAGATGATGCGAACCAGAGAGTTTCGCGCACCGTGGGTCAGGTTATGCAGGTGAATGCTAGTACCGAGTATGCGTTGATCGATCTTATGTTTGAATAAATAAACACTAGTTTATTGATCTTAAAAGCCCCCTTCCTTTGGTTGGGGGTTTTTTTTATTGACAACTTAAACCACTTATTGTATAATGATATTATGGTGTGAAGATGACTTTAGAAGCTCTAATATTAATCATAGTTTTTATATCGGCTCATGCATGCTTTATGCTTACGATGCTTTATTATGTCCGAAAACGTTTTGTTCAAGTTTATGGTCGAATCTTTGATATAGAAGCTAGATTAAATTATCATGCTGTTGCCATGGCTGAAAACGAATTGATACCAATACCTTGGGAGCTTGACGAATTAGAAGAAATACAAGAGAAAATAAAGGTTGACAAAGAAGAGAATGTAGTGTATATTAACTATAAGGATAAAAAATGATGTATCGAATCATAATCGCGTTTACCATTCTTTTTATGAGCAGCTGCATATATGTACTTGAAGACGAATACGTTGGATATACCTATGAAAGCGCGCCGTACATATACGATGCCGGATGGGAATGTCAAGATAATGGGTTTTTTGACGATTGGACTTTTTGGGCAATTGCAGAAGATAGTAGCGGATATTATGATTTGTCTTATCTATTTGTGCGAGCCTACTCTCTTATAGATTCTGGCGCTACGCAAGAAATTAACGAACGAGACAATGTTAATGGATATTATTCAATTCACAGAACTTACTATACTTTACAGTGTGGAGATCCCATCGATGTAGAATACACTATAGTCGATTATAATAACAATTCAGATTCTTACATGTTATATTGGTAAGATAGAAAGATTAAGGAGATATTAATATGAGTAACGAAAGAGTAAGTAGTGCGCTAATGCATGCTACTATAAGCAGATTTGAAGCAGAAAGACAGGAGGCTATAGCAATAATAGAATTATATTTGGGTTCTGCAGTTGGTGTCGGAGATCATCCTAATATAGTGGGAGATTTACACACAGCAGTAAAGAATTTAGCTGACGCTGAAGAGGCCTTAGACACAATTCGTAGGAATTTTGTAGCACCAGATACGCAAGCAGTTGTCGAAGATGAAGAATAAATCAACAATATTGCTTTCTGGCGGTTTTGATCCCATCCATATTGGACATGTCCGTATGATATTGGCCGCGGCTAAATTAGGAAATGTTATAGTAGTGGCCAATAGCGATGGTTGGTTGATGCGTAAAAAAGGATACATATTTATGCCGTGGGAAGAAAGAGCTGAAATTCTTCAATCAATCACGGGGGTTGCAGAGGTTGTGCCAGTTGATGATTCTGATGGTACTGTGTGTGAAGCACTTATAAGACTCAGACCTGATATGTTTGGAAACGGCGGAGACAGAACAAACAAAAATACTCCCGAAAAGGCCCTCTGCGCGGAGCTAGGAATAGAAATGACCTGGGGACTGGGCGGGAAAAAGGTACAGAGTAGTTCTGAGTTGGTAAATGATTCCAATTTAATCAGTGAGCTTGGCTGGACAGCTGCAGACGTTCCTGAGCCAGATAAAAGAATATTATTAAGGGGAAAAAATAATGAAAATTAACGTTGAAGGCGGTCAAGATCCGGGCGCTTATTTTGTGAATTTTACTTATGTACACGATAGTAAAAACTATCACGCTTATATTCGAATGGATGATATAAAATCTTTTCAAGTCGAACTCAAATCACAAGATCGAGCTTCACGTTGGCGCCTAGAAACAAATAGTGGAGATATTTATTATACACTAAACTCGTTTATGGATATAATGGACACTAATCGATGGTTTCCAAAACATCGAGAAGGAAAAAAGAGCGGATTTGTCTTAAATGAGCTTTTATATCGAGAAGAGGAAGGTTGGCGCCGCGGCGGATATGCCGCGGCCGGCCCTCGAAAATCACCCGAATCTGAAAGCAACACATGAAAAGCGCTAAAAAAACAAGCAAAATAAAACAGCGCGCATCCCATTTTTGGGATATATTTACAGAATGGCTTTTCATGACGATGGTTCTTGTGGGAACCGGAGGGGCATTCATGATAGGCGCAGTTTGCGTCGCTTCGGCCGCTAATAGTTTAAGGATGACAGGATACTTAGATGCTCTTTTTGGCATATACACCATTGGCGCGGTATATATTCTGGTTTGGCTACCGGTATTAATAATAGTGTATTATTTCAGGCAAGAATAAGTAACAATGTTCTAGTTAAAATGGATGAGTAGAAAAAAGATTTATGTATTAGACACCAGCGCTCTTCTAACCAGCGCTGACTGTATATACGGATATGGTATTCACGACCTGGTAATTCCCTTTAAGGTTCTCGAGGAAATCGATAAACACAAAAAGCGTCAAGATGGCGTAGGGGTTCAGTCTCGTAAAGCAATCCGTATTTTTGATGAGCTACGAGCAACTGGCTCTTTATTTAGCGGGGTTAGAATTCGCAAGGGTCATGGTCTTTTATACGCTTGGGGAACCGAGGGTCTAGGAGAAAGTGGCCTCCCAAAGGACTTGAATCCCTCGATTCCAGATCACCTCATTATAGCTACGGCCCTCGCAGTTAGAAATGCTCATACGAATCGTAAAGTTATTATGGTCTCGCGTGATATTAATATGCGAGTTATTTGTGATTCAATTGGGCTCGTAACAGAAGATTATATTAATAACCAAGTAGTAAAAGATGGTGATAGTATTTATACCGGATTTGCTTCGCACTTAGTAGACGATCAGGTAATCGATCGATTTTATGGAGGCGAAGACATATTTCTAGAAAAGGAAGATGGAACTCATCATTCAAATGAATATCTTATGCTGGTCTCTAACGCTAATGAGAAAAAAACAGCATTAGCCAGGTTCATTTCCTATAAGGCGCCATTAAAGCGTCTCATCAAATTTAATAAAGGCGTCTGGGGTGTTAAATCTAGGAACAAGGAGCAGCAATTTGCTTTTGATCTCTTAATGGATCCGGAAGTAAAACTGGTTACTCTTATCGGCAAAGCGGGCTCCGGTAAGACACTTTGCGCTATTGCCGCGGCTCTTCAACAGACTGTCGACGATTTTATGATAAAGGGAGACCCATACTATAGTCGATTAATTGTCTCTCGACCAGTACAGCCGCTTGGAAAAGATATCGGCTTTCTTCCGGGTACAATGGAAGAGAAGATGAAGCCATGGCTTACTCCAATTCAGGATAATCTTCAATTTTTGATGGGAAATGACAAAACCACTTTAGAAATGTATATGGATCGCGGCAGAATAGAAATCGAAGCGCTAACCTATATTCGAGGCCGTTCAATAGCAAACGCATTTATTATAATAGATGAGGCACAAAACTTGACATCTCATGAATTAAAGACTATAATAACTAGAGTAGGTGAAGGAACAAAAATTGTTTTGACTGGTGATATCGAACAAATTGATAATGTCTATGTAGACGAAACTACAAACGGACTTACTCATGCGGTTGAAAAATTTAAGAAGTTTGAGCTTGCGGGGCACGTTACTCTTCAAAAAGGAGAGCGTTCCAAGGTCGCGACATACGCCGCCAAATATTTATAGGAGAAGAAAATGAAAGAAGAAGAAAACCCAACCTTAACGACGCCAGTAAAAAAGGATAGCAAGCTAAAGAAGCTTGTGGTAGATTATATAGGAGAAACGATAAATCCCGAGGATGGCGACGTTACAGTGGACATGGCCATTGAGGTGTTTGCAAAAGAATTTCCAGAGTTTTTATTGGCCATAGCAGAAGAAAATTTTGTTCGTGGATATGAACAGGCATTTATTGATATTGAAACGCACTCGAAATCAGAAAAAGAATCACCTAACAATGAAGATGAATAGTTTGCTATCTTATATGAAAAAGGCTTCTGAACAGAGGCGCGAATATTATATTCATACCTCTATTCCTGTTCTTATAAAAGATTTTTTTACGTCTGATGAGGTGAACATGGAAGAATTTATAAATGAAATTGAAATTCGAATTCCGAATCATCTTCTGCAGAATGTAGAGGTTGTTTATATTGGAGATTTTCCCGATCTTGCCGGCCGCAATGCCGCCTATGTCGATGGAGCGATATATATCACCAACAAAGAACCAACTACACACGACATGCTCGAAAATGTTATTCATGAAATAGCACACTCAATTGAGTCTCATTACGGGATAGAAATTTATGGTGACGATGAACTACAAAATGAATTTCTCGGCAAGAGGAAAAGGTTAAAATCGATTTTAGACTCAGAAGGGTATAAATTTCCAGAAAGTTATTATTTAGATACAAAATATTCTAAAGACTTCGATGAGTTTTTATCTGATAGTGTTGGGTATCCTGTATTATTAAATTTGACAATGGGATTGTTTGCCTCTCCTTACGGGGCAACTTCACTAAAAGAGTATTTTGCTAATGGATTTGAAAAGTTTTATTTGGGAGAAACAAGGCTTGTAAAAGCAACAAGCCCTGTATTGTATAATATTTTGACCAAGCTCCACACAGAAAGCGATTGATAATTGCCACACATATCATATTCAGAATTAAAGAACTGGGAATTTTGTCCATTCTATCACAAACTCGTTCGCATCGACGGACTTGAAGCTTTTAAGGGAAATGAGTTCACAGCATTTGGTAATGCCATGCACGATGTATGCGAAAAAAAGCTCCTAGGAAAAACTTTTGACGCAAAAGAGGTGTTTGTAGAAAATTTTCAATCCAACCTAAAGCGATTAGAAGATGACAAAGTAGAATTCAATTTGCCTTTCGCGATGGAAATGGTACCGCAAGGCATAGCGATTCTACCAGAGATAGAGCCGGCCCTAGGCAAATACTTTAAGAATTACGAGATCATATCTAGTGAAGAGCAGTTGATGGTGCCAATCAATAAAGATATTGATTTTAAAGGGTTTATTGATGCCGTCGTTAAAACTCCAGATGGTAAATATCATATTGTAGATTGGAAGACTACGTCATGGGGCTGGGATTCGCGAAGACGCTCAGATCCTATCGTGACTTATCAGTTAACGCTATACAAATATTTCTTCTGTAAAAAACACAATATCGATCCAAGAAACATTGAAACCCACTTTGCGCTCTTAAAAAGAACGGCCAACAAAGATAGAGTTGAATTTTTTCGTGTTACCAGCGGAGCAAAAAAAACCGAAAATGCACTTAAATTATTGCACATGGCACTTTATAATATTGGAAAGAAGCGCTATCTTAAAAAGAGAAGCAATTGTCAGAAATGCGTGTTCAATATGACAAAAGAATGTCCTTAAGGAAAAAAATATGACAGACAAAAAGATTAAAATTTTCACACTAGGTGATCATCCACTTTCGCCATCCGGAGTGGCTATTCAAACGAGATATATGATTGAAGGTATGCTTAAGACAGGCCGATATCAATTTTTTTCTTTTGGGGGAGCTATTAAACATAATGATTATCAACCACAAAAAACTGAAGAATATGGTGAAGATTGGGTAATATATCCAATCGATGGGTATGGCACCCCAGATCAAATCCGTTCGGTATTAAGGTCAACAAGGCCCGACATCTTATGGTTTATGACAGACCCGCGCTTTTATGGTTGGCTATGGTCAATTGAAAATGAAGTTAGAAGTCACGTACCTATGATATATTATCATGTGTGGGACAATTATCCATATCCAAGATATAATTCATCCAGGTACCGGTCAAACGATAGTATTGTTTGTATATCGAAAGTAACCCATGATATAGTTAACACTCTCACTCCAGAAGTAGAGAGTTGCTATCTTCCACATGCTGTCGATCCTGAACACTTTAAAAAATTAGATAAGGATGCGGTTTTAGAGTTCCGCAAAGCACACGATTTCTCACCAGAAAAAGTAATATTTTTTTGGAACAATAGAAACGCCCGGCGTAAACAATCCGGAACTGTTCTTTGGTGGTTTAAGGAGTTTCTTGATAGGGTAGGTCACGATAATGCCTGTTTAATAATGCATACAGATCCAAAAGATGTACACGGCCAAGATTTAGAACATATTATGAATGAGTTAGGAACCCTTCAGGGACAAGTACAACTGTCTAAAAATAAAATGGATCCAGATAGCTTGGCCATGATGTATAATGCAGCCGACTGCACGATTAATATTTCAGACGCAGAAGGTTTTGGACTAGCGACACTGGAATCGTTGGCTTGCGAGACCCCTATTATAGTCAATATGACAGGGGGCTTGCAAGAGCAAGTTACAGATGGAGAAAATTGGTTTGGGATAGGCTTAGAATCGTGCTCTAAAGCAATTATAGGCTCTCAGGAAGTGCCATATATTCAGGAAGACCGCGTAAACAAGGAAATGTTTATTGACGCCCTAGAGGAGATGTATAATTTGTCGCCAGATGCTAGGGCAGAAATGGGGCGCCTAGGCGCTCAACATGTTGAGAAAAATTATAACTTTGAGAATTATGTCGAGCGATGGGATGAGATTTTGACAGATTTACACGAAAGGCACGGTTCCTGGTCGGATCGTAAAATATATCAACCCTACGTATTTAAGGAGATTCAGTAACAATGAGAAAAAAAGTATTAGTTAAGGGGCCGGCCTTATCGCGCTCTGGTTACGGCGAGCAAACAAGGTTCGCACTTCGCGTATTAAGAAGTCGAGAAGATCTGTTTGATATATATTTAATTAATATCCCATGGGGACAAACTGGGTTTATAATTGCGGATGATGAAGAACGACAATGGCTAGATGATATTTTAAGCAAGACAATACAATATATGCAAACAAGTCGAGAGTTTGATGCATCTCTTCAGGTAACTATACCAAATGAATGGGAACAGATGGCGCCGATTAATATAGGATATACAGCGGGTATCGAAACCACCAAGGTTGCTCCTGTTTGGATAGGAAAAGGCCTTGAGATGGATAAAATAATAGTAGTCTCAAATCATTCGAAGCAGGTTTATGAGACCACTACGTGTGTTGCCAGAAACGAAGAAACGGGCGAAGAGAGAGAAAATTTCCGATTAGAAACTCCAATTAGTGCTGTTAATTATCCGGTGCGCCATTTTGAACCTGTAAAAATGCCCGATGTTAAATTAAAATATGATTTTAATTTTCTAGCAGTTGCCCAGTGGGGCCCTCGAAAGAATTTAGGAAATACAATTAAATGGTTCGTAGAGGAATACAGAAATGAAGAAGTTGGGCTTGTAGTAAAGTGCAATATAGCCAATGATTCTTTGGTTGATCAAGAGGGAACAGAAAACCAATTAAGAGGTCTCTTGCAATCCCTTGGAGAACGCAAATGTAAGGTATATCTAATTCATGGTACTTTAACTGAAAACCAAATGACATGGCTATATCAACACAAAAAAATCAAAGCGATGGTTTCTTTGACACACGGAGAAGGATTTGGACTTCCATTATTTGAAGCTGCATATAATGCTTTGCCAATTATATGTCCGCTTTGGAGCGGTCAAGCGGACTTTTTGTATGCCACAAATAAAAAAGGAAAAATACGACCGATGGTGGCCAAAGTTGCCTATACAATGCAGCCAGTCCCCCCAGAGGCCGTCTGGGAAGGAGTGGTCGAAAAAGACTCTATGTGGGCCGTTTCTGATGAAAAGTCGTATAAACAACAGCTCAGAGAAGTTTATAAAAACTATCCTCGGTTTAAATCGCAAGCAAACCTTCTTAAGAAACACATTAATAAGAATTTTGCTGAAGATGATATATATCAAGAATTTATCGAAGCATTTTGGCCCGACGACAAGTGGGGGCCCCTGGATGATGCTGCTGAAAATTTTGACGTAGAGTCTTGGCTGCAGAATTTAGACTTAGAGACACATGAATGATGTTGTTTTCATAGCAGACTTTTTTGTCAATCAGGTACCCGGAGGTGGTGAACTAAACAATGAAGAATTAATTAATATACTCATTAAAAGGGGACACAAGGTAGAAAAGATTAATAGCCACTTAGCAACTACTGAACATATTGAAAATAACAAAAATAGTAATTTTATAGTTGCCAACTTCATTAATCTAAAGACCAATGTACAAAGCGCTCTTAAAGATAAAAAATATATAATATATGAACATGACCATAAATATCTTTTGAATCGCAATCCGGCGACGTACGAAAGCTTCTTAGCTCCCTCAGAAGAAATTATTAACTTTGATTTTTATAAAAATGCCACAGTAACGGTTTGCCAGTCCAAATTCCATGAGAATATAGTTGAGAAAAATCTTAAATTAGACAACATAGTCAATGTTGGAGGAAATCTTTGGCCAGTTGAAATTCTTGATTTTTTAGAAGAAATAAGCACAAAAGCAAAAAAGAGAGCTTGTTCGATTATGGCGTCTTCAATAGAACATAAAAATACCGCCGGCGCAATAAAATATTGTAAGTTTAAAAAAGAAAAATATGAATTAATACCTGCTTTGTCATATTATAGCTTTCTGGAGCGCCTGGGCGCCAATGACACATTGATTTTTTTACCGAAAACACCAGAAACTTTATCAAGAATAGTGGTAGAATCTAGGATGATGGGAATGAAAATTATAACGAATGGCTTCGTCGGTGCCTCTAAAGAAAACTGGTTTAAATTAAAAGGAAAAGCCTTAGTAGACCTTATGCGTCACCGCCGCGAAGAAATACCGTCAAAGATAGAAAGGTATTTTGAATGAAAATTTTATTAACTCTAAACAAGACTTTAAAGAATAGAGATGCAACCTGGATTGATGGCGGATATTGGAATTTTTATTTGCCTTTACAAAAGTTAGGTCACGAAGTATACCTTTATGATACTGTTGATCCCGAAGAAAAGGATTATTCTAAGGTAGTAGAAAATTTTAAGCCAGATTTAATTTTTTGTTGTTTTACCAACAACGAGAGAATGACGCCTTATGAGCCGTGGGAAGAAATACAGCACTACACACAGCAAGGAAATATCAAAACCTTTAATTGGTTTTGCGATGATGTTTGGAGATTTGAAGATTTTTCCAAGCGCGTGTGCCATTATTTTACCGTGTGCTCAACCCCAGAAATAAGATATTTAGAAAAGTTTGAAAAAGAGGCCAATTATAAAAATATTATTTTAGGACTTTGGCATGCCAATATAGATCTATACCCTGCTGAAAAGATAGAAAAAAAGTATGATGTAAGTTTTTGCGGACATTTAAATTATGACAGAACGACATATATAAATTTTTTAACAAAAAATGGTATTAATATTGAACACTTTCATGGATTAGAGCATAAAGACATGCTAAGAACACTAGCAGAAACTCATATAGGAATTAATTTTAGTAAAAATTTTAATGGAAATCCTCCCGCTTTGCAGATAAAAGGAAGAATGTTTGAAGTACCAGCAGCTAAATCACTTTTGTTAACAGAATACACAGAAGGATTAGAACACCATTTTGCTATCGATAAAGAAGTGATCACGTTTTCAGATATTGCGGAAATGTATGAAAAAACCAAATATTTGCTTAAGCATCCCAACGTTGTAGATAAAATTGCCGAAAACGGTTACAAAAGATTTATTAAAGATCATGAATCCAAAATACGATTACAAAACATTATTGAGAAAATTAATAAAATATGAAAATTTATATTAAAAGACACAAGCTTCATGCTGGTAAATGGATATACGGAGGATACGCTAGAGCGTGGGAACAGCTTGGCTATGATGTGGAATTTTTCGACAGTCTGAGTCAGATTAGTGATAACGATTATACAATTATGATACCCGATAGCGCGGTGGAAGAAGTCCATATCGATGTCATACAAAAGTCCAAAAGGGCATATATATATGTTCAGCCAAATTCATTTCCAGAGCCATGGGGGCGCCACCCCAACTTTTGGTGTAATTGTTCTGATTTGCTTATTAAAAAAATCAATGAGATGGAAAACGCCGTTCTATGGAGCTGGGTTGACCTTGACAACGGCGTTAGAGAGAACCATTATTTTAATTGGAAAGAGATTCAAACAATACCATTGGCATTCGATTCAATTTCTTATAAAAAAATAAAAAATAAAGATTACGAATATGATGTTTGTTTTGTAGGAGGCTGGGCCGATAACGGATTTAATGAAAAAAAGAAGATCATGATAGAACATTTTAAATACTTGATGAGATCTGGTATAAAATGTGGAATTTTTATTAACAAAAACATATCTCACGAAGAGGAAAACCTTATTCTTTATAATAGCAAAATAGCCATTAATGTACATGATGCTTACCAGCGTATATTGGGTAATGATACAAACGAAAGAACTTTTAAATCTTTAGGCTTGACAGGGGCCCTCGTAAGTGATAATATAAGACAGATTAGTAATATATTTCCGGAATTACCCTTATATGATACGCCTGATGAAATGATGGGACTTATAGATACACATTTAAGTAACGACACGAAGCTCAAGCAAGTTAAGGATCATTACAGAAACGAAATAGAGAAAAATCATACGTATATAAATCGTGTTAAGCAGATAATAGAACTAGGATGAAACCAAAAGTTAGTATCATAATACCTTGTTATAATGCTGAAAAGTGGATAGAGAAGTGTATTTTATCGGCCATCAATCAAAATTATGAGAATACGGAAGTCATTTTCGTTGATAACGAGAGCACAGATAGGAGTTTAGAAATAGCCAAAGAAGTGCAAGAGCGGCATCCAAAGCTCCTTATTTCGTCGGCGCCAAACTTATATAAATATTCTTGGGAGGAGCCCGTTAATGAGGGTCTTAAGATTTCTAGTGGTGAATATATAACCATACTTGGCGCCGATGATTTTGTGTTGGCTTCTTACGTCTCTAACTTTATGAGATATATAGAGCAAATTCCCTTCAAAATATTGGCTTTTCAAAGCCCCATTCGAGGAGTACGTGGAGCTTCCGAAGAATCAATGCCAGAGATGGGGCATTTTTATGAAACCTTGTCGGAATTTAAGGAACTTCTTTTTCAAAAAAGCCCAGTTACTACCCCGACCGTGGTTTACAATAGAGAGCTTTACGAGCGCAATCTCCTTAATTGGGATTCAAAATATTTAGGAGCTGCAGACTATAATTTATATTTTCAATTAGCTGATAGCGGGGTATTTATTTTTCCAGCTGGCATGTGGCTTGGTTATTATTATCGATGGCACAAGGAACAGGCCACGTGGGGTATGCACGAGGAAGAAACGAGCTATGATGAAGTGATTAAAGAATATTGGCACACCCGGTGGAGCACAGAAGACTAATGGAAATCCGAGTCGTTGATTATGTCGCTAATAGAATTTTTGAATTAGGGGTAGAATATGTATTCACGTTAACCGGAGGGGGAGCGATGTTCCTGAACGACGGGATTGCCAAACATCCAGAATTAAAAGCAGTCTGTAGTCATCACGAACAAGCCAGCGCCATGGCAGCAGTAGGGTATGGGAAGTATAGTGGCAAAATGGGAGTCGTAATGCCCACTACTGGGTGTGGAAGCACCAATACAATTACCGGCCTTTTAGAAGCATGGCAGGACAATCTTCCTACTTTTTTCATTTCGGGACAAGTAAACAAGGGACAAGCCACAGGTAATATCGATCTTCCTCTCAGACAGCTGGGGGTGCAGGAGGCAAATATTATCGAAATTGTAAAATCAATAACCAAATATTCCGTAATGATAAACGATCCCGAAATGATTGCATACCATATAGATAGGGCGATTCACGAGGCATTCTCTGGCCGTCCGGGCCCAGTATGGTTAGATATCCCTATGGATGTTCAGGGCGCCCTCGTAGAGACAGACAATCTCCAAAGATACATACCCGAAGAACAGTCATTTAGCCCAACAGCCGACGATCTTGCGTTGGTTAGCTCCTGTTTGTCACAGTCCGAGCGCCCGATCATATTAGCCGGTAATGGTATTCGTCTTGCGAAAGCGGCCGCTATATTTCCAGAGTTTGTAGAAAAGCACAACATTCCAGTAGTTAGCACTTATTTGGGAGTTGATTTATTATCCTCTGATCATCCTTTGAATATCGGCAGAGTAGGAATCAAGGGCACCCGCGCAGGAAATTTTGCTATGCAAAATGCCGATTTGATTTTGGCAATAGGAACTCGTTTGGGGGTACCGGTAACGGGGTATCGTTATGAATTATTCGCCAGAGAGGCGAAGCTAATAGTGGTAGATGTTGACAAATTTGAACACCAGAAGAAGACGGTTCGGGTCGACCACCTGGTCATTGCCGATGCTAAAGAATTTATTGAAAATGTGGAGTTTGACGAAGCGCCGAAGACTTGGTCCGATCAGTGTTTGAAGTGGAAAAATCTTTGGCCAGTTGTATCCAAAAAGCATTTCGAAACCGACGAAGAAGGAATCAGTCTGTATGCCTTTACAAAAGTTTTATCGGACACCCTGCGCCCAGATGACGTGGTGGTATCAGATGCCGGCTCTGCCTTTTATGTAACCTCCCAGGCGCTACAGGTAAAGCACCAACAACGATATATTACTTCCGGCGCCCAGGCCGATATGGGGTTTACCGTTCCAGCCAGTATTGGAGTGTGTGTTGCTAGGGGCAAAAAAGATGTAATAGGAATTACAGGAGACGGTTCGTTTCAAACCAACATTCAAGAATTACAGACAATTGTACATAATAAATTTCCTATTAAAACATTTGTATGGAATAATGACGGGTATCTTTCTATTAGAACAACACAAAGAAAGTTTTTTGAGGATAGATTTATTGGTACTGATGACACCTCGGGCGTCTCGTTCCCTAATTTCAAAAAAATAGCCAATGCATATGGAATTAAATATTTTAAAATTTCGAAAATTAAAAACCTTAAAAAGGCTATCAAAACGGTGTTAGAATACAAAGGTCCGGTGATATGTGAAGTTATGTGTCAAAAATGGGATGCGGTATTACCGACAATAGGATCTAAAAAACTTTCTGACGGAAGACTCATTTCAAGACCTTTGGAAGATATGTATCCGTTTCTTGAAAGAGAAGAATTATACGAAAATATGATAGTTAAACCACTTAAGGAGGAATAAATGGCAACTAAAAAAACAATATTGGATTTTATATCCATGAAGAAAAGCGGCGCCCCGCTAACGTGGATCACGGCTTATGATTTACCGTTCGCCCACGTAGCCGAAGAGGCTGGGATTGATATGATATTGGTGGGAGATTCTGGCGGAATGGTCCAGCTTGGATATGATACCACCAATCCTGTAACGATGGATGAAATGATTTTTATGGCTTCGTCCGCCCGCCGCGGCGCCCCAAATACTTTTATAGTGGGAGATATGCCACAAGGCTCTTATGAAGTAAGTGACGAGGATGCCGTAAGAAATGCCCTGCGATTCGTAAAGGAAAGCGCCTCTGATGCTATCAAGTTAGAAGGAGGACGCCGAGTAGCTAGCCGAGTTAAAGCAATAGTCAATGCTGGGATACCCGTCATAGGGCACCTGGGCCTAACTCCTCAGAGCACAACTTCTTTTGGAGGATATAGGGTTCAAGGAAAGACGGTAGAAAGCTTTGAGGACACCCTCGAAGACGCCCGATCGCTTCAGGAGGCTGGAGCTTTTGCAATATTACTAGAGGCAATGCCCGCCGAACCCGCAGAACAAATTGCGAAGCAGCTTGACATTCCGATTTACGGAATTGGTGCCGGCGGATCTGTCGATGGCCAACTTGTTATTATGCATGATTTAATGGGTTTTTATCAATCGTTTAGGCCATGGTTCGCCAAATGCTATATACCCGAGGTAGTAAATAGGTTTAACGATTATTTGGCCGCGGCTGGAGATCTGAGGAAATTAGGAAGAAACCAAAGGGGCGATGGTCTTTTAGTGTTGGCAAGAATGGCTATAGAACAATATGTAGAAGATGTGCGTAGTGGAAATTTTCCTGGTAGTACATACTCTTATTCCATTAAAGACGAGCAACTGTATACTCTTAAGAAGTCTTCCAAGTGGGTTGAGTAGGGGGCGCCTTAAGTGCGTATTCTGATAACCGGCGCTAATGGGTTTTTAGGGAAAGAATTTACAGAATACTATTCTAAAACTAAGCACCAAGTTATAGCCGCCCCAAGGCAGTTATTAGATTTAACCAACAGTAAAGAAGTTGATACTTTTTTTGAGAATAAGAATATTGATATCGTTTTACATACGGCTGTTAAAGTGGCAAACTCGTTTGATGATTTTAAAGCCAATATCGATATGTTTCACAATCTTAAGAAACACTCAGAAAAATATAAGATGATGTTTTCATTTGGCTCCGGCGCAGAATTTGATCGACATTCAGACATTAACAAAGCCTCAGAAGAGGAAATATACAAGGCGTTACCACAGGATTATTATGGATTAGCAAAAAACATAATTGCTCGTGAGATTAATTTGCATAACGACAATATTGTTAACTTGCGTCTATTTGGCTGTTTTGGAAAACATGAAAAAAGCACGCGCTTTATTAAGAATTCTTTAAGAAGAATCGCCGGCGTAGCTCCAATCGTGATTGAACAGGATAGAGAGATGGATTTTTTTTATGTTAAAGACTTATTAAGAGTTATTGATCATTTCATTGAGAACGGCCTACGAGATTTGGTTGATATAAACATGTGTTATGACACCAGGTGTTCACTCAAAATGTTAGCACACGAAATAAATGTCTTAACAGGAGCAACTCGGGATGCTATAATAATAAATGAAAATAAGGCGCCCTCTTATACCGGAAATGCTCAAAAACTTAAAAATTTAAATTTAGAACTAGGGGGACTTTCGGCAGGCCTACAGGAGATGTGTAGTGGATATAAATGATATTTTGGCTAAGAAGCCCATACTTGATCAAGTAAGAGAGTATATCGAGCAAAAGCAATCATCAGAAGTCTGGATACCGGGAAAGGATTGGGTATCTTATTCCGGTCCAACATTTACAGCAGATGAATATGTAGCCGCTATCGATAGCCTTTTGGGCGGTTGGCTTATCTATGGCAAGAAAGCTCGCCAATTTGAAGTTGAATTCGCCAAGCACATGGGCACGGGCGATGGAGTTTTAACGAACTCGGGTAGTTCGGCGAATTTACTGATGGTTTCGGCGTTAACCTCCCGTAATATGCCCGGTAGACTACGACTCAAGCCGGGCGACAAGATCATCACTCCGGTTGTTTGCTTTCCAACCACCATTAACCCGGTCATCCAGAGCGGCTTCGTACCGGTCTTTGTAGACGTTTCTATGCCGGACCTTAACCCGGACCTGGATGAGGTCGAAAAAGCGCTAGAAATCGATCCTACGATACGTGGGATAATGTTTGCTCATGTGCTTGGAAATCCTCCGGACATGGAGCGGCTGATGGGCCTCGTTGAAAAATATGATTTGGTTTTTCTGGAGGATACGTGCGATGCCCTAGGATCTACATACGATGGGAAACTATTAGGCTCCTTTGGGGATTTGTCTACTTGTTCTTTCTTTCCGGCACACCACATGACCATGGGCGAAGGCGGCTTTGTGGCCACAAAAACCGGTCAAATACGAAAGGTGGTAGCTAGTTTTCGTGATTGGGGCCGCGCGTGCTTTTGTAACTCATTCAAGCCCGGCGACGTCACATCAGGAACAGCTTGCGGAAATCGATTTAAAAACTGGCTTCCGGGATTTAAAGAGGCTACCTATGATCATAGATATGTTTTTGATGAAATAGGATATAATATTAAGCCTTTAGACTTACAGGCGGCGATCGGCTTAGAGCAAATTAAAAAACTTGATGATTTGCACGCAGCACGTCAGAAAAATTTTGAGATTTTGAGTGAAATATTTAAGCCGTATGAAAAATATATTCACCTGCCGGCAGCGACCGAAAAAGCCGAACCCTCTTGGTTTGCTTTTTTGATGACAATAAAGACGGATGCACCATTCACACGACAGGAATTTGTAAATCATTTTGAGAAAGCCAAAATTCAAACAAGGGCCTATTTTTCTGGTAATATACTTTACCATCCAGGATATACAGATTTTGCTAAGCAGTATGATAATTTGAAAGAAAGATTCCCGGTTGCTCATTTGGTTACAACCAACTCGATGTTCCTTGGAACCTATGCGGGGCTAACGGATGATAAGCTTTCTTATATAAAATCGGTGGTAGACGAATTTTTTGGGACAATGTAGGCAAATGAAAATAGTGTACATAACGGGATGTTTGGGCTTTATGGGCTCTTATATCACGCGAAAATGCCTACAAAGAGGGTGGATGGTCTATGGAATAGACAAATGCACGTATGTTGCCAACGTGGGCCTCCTAAAAGAATTCAGAGCGTATGATAATTTTACTTTTGAAAAAACAGATATTTGCCACATGACACATCTTTATGATTGTGATTATGTTATAAATACAGCCGCGGAGTCTCATGTGGGAAACAGCATTATCAAAAGTGACGAATTTATGACAAGCAATGTTTTGGGGGTTAAAAACCTTCTAGAGCTTATAAGACTCAAGCCAACAAACGTAAATTCAAGACCTGTATTTTTTCACTTTAGTACTGATGAGGTATACGGCGATATAGGAAGAGGGGCACACACCGAGGATGACTTATTAAAACCCAGCAATCCATATTCTGCTGCCAAGGCCGCCGCCGATATGCTTGTTGTGGCCTGGGCCCGCACCTACAATTTACAATATATAATTTTACGACCAACAAACAATTATGGAATTGGTCAATACCCAGAAAAACTAATTCCCCTCGCTATTAAAAACTTTAATCGCGGTAAGAAAATACGTTTGCATAACGACGGCGTCCCGGTAAGAAACTGGTTACACGCTAGAGATACTGCAAACGCTGTTTTGACAATAATTGATAAAGGAAAAACCAATGAAATATATAATGTTGCCGGCAGCTTTGAACAGACCAACGTTGAGGCTGTTAAAAAAATAATTAATTCGTATTACGGGACAACCGATAACTGGAAACAATATGTAGATTTTTCATATTCCAGGGAGGGTCAAGACGTGCGCTACGCCCTCGACGATTCTAAACTACAATCGCTCGGGTGGTTTCCGGCAGTATCTTTTGATGATGAAATCACTAGAATTGTAGAATATTATAAACAAAACTTTATCTGGTAAAGCAGTCATTATACCGAGGAACTACTATTATGAAAATACTACTAACTACAATAGGAGATATAGATGCCAATTTGGTGTAAAGGATTAAGCGACGAGATTATTGGAATTAAAATGAGAGAGGTGTCAATACCGTGGCAATCCTCCAGTCCTTTCCCGGAAATACAGCTCCACACTTTAAAGGGCCTCGGCCATGTTGATTGGTTTAGAGAATATAACAAAAACGAAGAGTTGGCTAAATTAATTAAAGGTAAGAAAATCGCATACGTGTGTCCATCGCCCCACCTTAAAGGCAAAAAAATGGGGAAACTGATTGATTCATATGACCTGGTTATTCGCGTTAATCAAAGTTTCCATATGCCCAAAGATATGTGGGAAGATTATGGGAAGAGAACTGATATTCTTATGAGCTGTCTCAATATTAATAAGGCCCATGCGCTTGGCGACAATATGGAATATGTTCAGTCATTAAAATATATTGTATGCGCGAATCTATCTATGTGGGACATTAAAATAGCCGAGGAATTTTTAGATTACACAGAGGTACCGTGGCACAATGTTTGTGATGGATATTTATTTAAAGTATTTAGAGAAGTGGGAACAACATGTAATACCGGGCTTATGGGAATAATCACGCTGTTAAACTATGATATAGCCGAGCTATATGTAACGGGGATGACATTTTTTAATATGAATACTTTTGGTAAAGTTTATTATGATAAGTATCGTAACGAGGCGGCGAAGCGGGAGGACTGGGCCCCCGGCGCGCCCGACAAGGAACTCACAGCACAAGATTTACGAATGGACGTGCACCATCAGTTTCCACAAATACAATATTTCAATAAGATAATATTAAAACACAAAGACACCGTTTTGAAAATAGATGATTATTTGAAAGAAAATTTCAATTTAGCATATTCTGGCTTTTTAGAAAATTATTCTGATGCCATTATAGACGAGCTTATAGAAATTGATCTGTTTCTCAAGACAAAATATAAAACGACAATTAGTAATGTTGTAGCTCTCGAACACGGCGAGAGGGGCGACTATGCCCTAAATATTGATCCCGAAAATAATATTTTAAATATTCAGAGCTCTCCTAAAATAAATTACGCGATAGAAGTTAATCCATGGGAAGGTAATTTTAAATAAAACATCGCGTCATTAAATGCCGAGAAATATTAAAAAGCCCCGAGAAGAAAAGACAAATAATGACCGGTCATCAAATAATAGCAATGATACCTGCCAGACTCGGCAGCAAAAGAATAGAGAAAAAGAACATAAGATTATTGAATGGAGCACCATTAATCAATTATATTATTGAGGCAGCAAAAGATGCCGGGTGCTTTGACGAAATTTATATTAATTCTGAGGCGGATATATCTGAATTAAGTTATGAGTGTGAATATTTTCACACAGTAGAAGTGATGTGTATGATTCTTTTTTATGATTTAATTCACCAAACAGATAATAAGTGTCCCTCAATCAAAGGCGAAAAAGTTCGTCTTCAGGGTTCATCCTTAAGGGGTGGTGATAGTGAGTGAAAAGATTAGAGAGCATTCTTTTCCTGATGAGGCTAAGCAGATCGGCGTAGACTTCGATGGTGTAATACACAGAAGCTCGAAGGGTTTCTATGATGGAACTGTTTATGATGATCCCATTGAGGGGTCTCTTGAAGCAATACAGAGATTGTCAGAAACCTATGATGTTATCGTCTTTAGTGCAAAAGCAAGGACTGATCGCATGCTCATAAACGGTAAGACAGGAATAGAGCTAATTGAAGAGTGGCTACATTTCCATGGATTTATGCGATACATAAAAGAAGTGACAGCAGAAAAACCCCGGGCGGTTGCTTATATCGACGATAAAGCAATAAAATTTATCAATTGGGAACAAGCTCTGGCTGCCGTTGTTCTATTGAGGGGATGAAGAATGAAGATATGTGCGATGATACCAGCTCTTGCAGGTGGAAGTAGACTACCAAATAAAAATCTGATCTTGGTTGATGGCGAGCCAATGGTTCATTATGTTTTAAGAGCTGCTAAAAAGTCACAAATGTTTTCAGAGATTTATGTTAATTCTGATATCCCTGAAATGAATTCAGTTGCAGAAAATTTTGGTGTAAATTTTTTCAACAGAAAACCAGACTTTGGCGGCGCCAGCTGTAACATGTCAAATAAATCTGCTTCTTGTGGGGGAAGTAGGTGTCAGGTTCATGATCACTATATCTATGATTTTTTGTCAACCATCGATTGCGATTATCTAATCCAAATTCATACTACATCGCCACTAATAAAAGAAGAAACGATATCTGGTTTTGTCAACTTTATGATTGATGAGAAAATGGATTCATGTTTCTCTATTATTCCCGGATATAAAGAGGTTATGTTCGGCGATGACCCAATAAACTTTAGCTTATTTAAGAAGTCTCAAACACAAGACCTACCTCCAATTAATGAGATATCATGGGCATTATCAGGATGGAAGGTATCTACGTTTAAGAAGTCTTATGAGGAAAATAATGAAAGTTCCCCAGGCCCGACGTTCGTCGGAAAGATGGGTTTTTACCCCATAAGCAAACTAGAGGGAATAGACGTTGATACATACGACGACCTGTTTATAGCCGAAGCATGCTTATCACATCTTAAGCGAAAAGAAAATTGTGGTCGCCGTTTTCTAACAAGCGAAATTATGACAATTGAAAGAGAGCTTGATGATCTCATAGCAAAGGATGGTTGTCGAACTGTAGAGGAAAAGACTCACAACCTCACAAAGAATAACATAGTAATGGCTTCACAGAAAATGGGGGAGGGTTCTTGGTGCTACCCTGTTATTATGACAGATAATGATCAAGCGACTTTTATACAGCAGGTTCCAGGCGAGGGATGCAGGTGGCATAATCACCCCACCAAAGATGAATTTTGGGTTGTAATGCAAGGTCAGTTCTTGTTCGAGATTGATGGCTTAGCGCCAATAAGAGCTATACCTGGAGATGTTGTGTACGCAAAGAAGGGTATCAATCATAGAATAACATGCGCTGGAGAAACCCCTGGAATTCGATTTGCGTGCGGTGAACGAGGGTTTGCACATGTTTATGAAAATAATGAACCCGCAAAAAACATAGAGTACGCCTATAAAAGGAAGCGATGAATATGAAGATTGACTATACCGGACAGAACGTCTTAGTGACGGGCGGGACCAAGGGGATTGGAAAAGCTTTGGTTGATAATTTTAGGAACCTCGGCGCGAACATTTGGCACACCGGCCGATCAGATCTTGACAATAAGGACCGCTATTTCTCAGTTGACTTTTCTAAAGAAGACCAGATGAGGAGATTTCTACAAGAAATATCAGAACTAGAGCTAGACGTTGTGATAAACAATGCGGGGACAAACAAGATCGGACCAATTGAGGATTATGACGACGACGATTATACGTCGATTATCAATTTAAACCTAACTTCATGTTTTAGAATAATGAAAGCTGTTATTCCCGGTATGAAAGCTCGTGGCTATGGTAGGATCGTTAACATTACTTCTATATCCAGCGAAATTAGTATGCCTTTAAGGACTGCATATTGCTCAAGCAAATTCGGGCTTCTTGGGTTGACGAAAGCTGCAGCTGTAGAATCAGCATCATCCGGAGTACTTATAAATTCTGTAGGTCCAGGTGTCACTGAGACGAAATTGACTGTAGATGTACTGGGAAGAGAGAAAATGGAAGAAATAGCAAGTAATGTACCAGCCGGCCGATTAGCGAGTGTTCAGGACATATCTCATATTGTCATGTTTGTTGCAAGCAGTTTTAACACTTATATGGTGGGTCAGAATATTATTGTTGATGGCGGATACACGTGTGTCTAATATAATATTTAATGTCAGGGAGAAATAAGATTAGATTGAGATCTTGCCAAGAATGAGAGTTTTAGTTACGGGAGGCTCCGGTTTTATTGGAAGCAGACTAGAACTGCATAAGCCCAATTGGGTTTATGTTTCGTCTTCAGACTATTCGCTAACAAGTGAATATGAAACTCGACAAATGTTTTATGATGTCAAACCAGATGCAGTGTTGCATTTGGCCGCCAAGGTGGGGGGCATAAAAGATAATTTTGAAAATCAAGTCGCATTTTTAGAACAAAATACTCTTATAAATTTGAATGTTGTGAGATATGCCTTTGAGTCTGGCGTAAAAAGGCTTTTGGGCAGTCTTAGCACATGTGCATTTCCCGATACGGTTTCCAGTTATCCTTTTAATGAGGAAGATATATTTGCCGGGCCGCCAGCAGAGACAAATTTTTCTTATGGATATGCAAAAAGAATGCTACATGTGTTGATTTCTTCATATAGAAAACAGTATGGAGCGGATTATTCAACATTCAGTCCATCAAATATTTATGGGCCCGGGGATCGTTTCGATGCTGAGGACTCTCATTTTATTCCGGCTTTAATAAGTAAGGTAGCCAGACTCGGGAACAAAGGCATCTTAGAATTGTGGGGAACCGGAAACTCTCTTCGTCAGCAGCTATATGTCGACGATCTCTGTAATATTATTCCTCTGCTTCTTGATAAACATCACGGCCCAGAGCCCTTGATAGTCTCCCCGCATGAAAACTTAAGCATTGATGAAATGGCAAAGATTTTGATATCACAACTAAAAACCGATGTTAAAATCATTTATAATAATAAACTAGATGGGCAATATAGAAAAGATGGCAAAAATGACAAGTTGCTTAAACTTATAGGGCCCTATGATTTTACTTCTTATTCGGATGGAATTATGAAAACCTATAATTGGTATATTAATAGAGAAAAAATATAATGAAAATTGGATGTTTGATATATGCGGTGGGCGATTGCTATGAAAAGTTAGCGCAATGTGCTCTTCGTAGTTTTACTGAATTTCATCCCGACATTGAAATGAACCTTATAACGCGCAAAACCATAAGTGAATATGATGTGTCAAAAAATTTTGATGATATATATTACAGTCACCATGGAATTTTTCGATATGCCATAGCGTTAGAGATAATGAAAAAAAACAATTATGATAAAATAATTGTATTGGGCGCCGACACCATCACGTGTGCAAGACTCGAAGAATTTATAAATGAAAATGATATAGATATTCTGGCCACATCAGACGCAAATTATCAGGTTCCGTTTCCTTATAGGTCGAACAAGGGTGAACCTTATGATATGATTTACACCCCTTTCACGGTTGAGCTCAGATCCCAAACGGTGTCGGACTGGCTACCGTCGACCGCTCTTGAATATGCCGATCAAAAATCTATTACCTTTTATAACAGCTCTGTTATTAAAACAGATAAACTTCTAAAAGCTGATCATCTTAAATTTCCTGGTTACGTTCCGGGCCGCATGATTAATGAACATATTAATTCTGATGTGACATGTTTTAATGGCCGTATCGGACTAGAGAGAGTAATAAGGGAATCATTAGATTATTCCGAACTCACCTTCCACTGCTGGAGGAACATTTTTGCGTCGTCGCGGGCGATGGAGGGATTCGCCACGACTTCCGACGAAATGACAAACTTGACAAACCTGGTTAAAAGGTGCCCTTCGTTTGTGAGTCGCAGGCTTAAAGACGAGACGCCTCGCGAGACCGACGAGCGCCTTAAGGACTTTCAGAAGAGATGGGGCGATGCCGAACTGATGCGGCCCACCGGGCCGGCAAAACTGGAAGTTGTCGGCGAAGACGGGCTTCCGGGATATCCGCTTGATTTTTTTGGTGAGCAAGGTGGCCTAAATATTATAAATATTGTGTCAAAAATACCGGATGCCGAACGATCATGGATTGTCGACACCGAGAGCGCGGCCGCTTACTCGAAACAAAATATGATTATTTCTGATGTGAAAATTAAAGTAATTGATGGAGTAACGAGTAACTATTTTTACAATATCGGTTCTAGAATAGGCGAAACGATGGCAAGATTAAATAGCTTTTTCCGTGTCGAACGCGAAAATCTCAAAAAACGTAAGGTTTTTACCGAGAGCCAGTTGGAAACAATAATCAACCTTCAAAAAGAATACTTCATAAATACTAAAAGATTTTCGGTTAAAGATGGGCGCCTTTACTCTACAGATGGGAAACAAATCAAGGTATGGCATTATTGTATTGGCCCTGTCACCGATGAGAAGGCTGAAGAGGTATATAATTCTTACATATTTTGTGGGTTTAACAAGGAAACTAAAGAATTTTTTAAACAACATTGCGGTTGTGGAAGCTTTTTTGAAAAGCAATTTATAATATGAAAATAGGGTGTGTGATTCAACACTATGGAGAGGCCTATAATGAGCTTGGAGGCTGTGCAGTAAGAAGTTTTAAGAAGTTTCACCCCGACGTAACGGTGCACCACATTGGTGAAGACCCAGAAGGTTTAGTGCATCCCAAGGTTAAAGACCTTTCTACGGGATTGGTCAAATATGCCGCGGCCTGGGAAATAATGAAAAGCCATAAATATGATAAAATTATTATCTTAGGCGCCGACACAATAACATGTGCCAGACTAGATGAATTTATTGATAACACAGAAGATGACATACTTGTTACTTTGAGTTATCCGTTTGTCTGTGCTTTGCCGTTTGCTTACTGGCCGGCCACAGGCGACAAGGCGTCCAAACGGGTTCAGCTTGGGGTGATTGAAACGCCAATACTGTATTTCGAAGAGTCCCGGCTGGGTGGGGCAAAATCGGAGGTTAAAGTGATTAAAGAATATTATAATTTTAATTCTGACGTGGCATGCTTTAATAACGCCAAAGCCCTAGAAGAAATAATCAACTGCACTAATGGACATGGCCTCGGCTGGAAATACCTGTTTGAGAATCCTAAAGCGGCCTTCGATCTGGCACAACGCCGACAGATTGCAGATAAGATGCGCCGGCGGATAGAAGAGGAAGGCAGATCGCCAATCAACCCCGAGTTTTATCACGAACAAGGGGGCCTCAATATTGTGTGCACGATCAGTTTTAATAATCAAAACGACGACCGCTCAGAGATTACTAAGTGGACCGGCTTGGATTATGATTTTAAAATTAAATGTGTTGATGCCCCATATGATCTTAGTGGTGTGGTCTATAATGTTCGTTCTAAGGGGAATGTGACCGCATCAGAAAACGAGAAGCCATGGGGGAAATATACTAATAAATTTTATGTTAAAGACGAGAAGCTTTATACGGGTGATCATAAGCAGATAAAAGTGTGGCATTACTGCGATGGGTTTCATGCTGAAGAACGAGAAGGTTTCATGAAACTGATGAATCACTGGATCGACGATTGGTTTAATGAAGAAACTAAAAGGTTTTTTAAAGAACACTGCGAATGCAAAGACATTTTTGAAAAACCATTTGTCATATGAGAAAAAAATGAACAAAAATATTATGTTGTTATCGATACCTCGGTCAGGAAACACCTTTATGCGCTATATAATGGAATATTTATCAGGGTATCCATCGGCTTATCTGTATAATGCCAGCGAACTCGACATGGACCTTCCCCTAATAAACCGCAATTCTAACTCGCCATATATGATTTACAAAACGCATGGCTATCCCGACGGCCGGGGAGATCTCTTTCTTCGTGAGTTAGTTAACATGCCCGGTGCTTCATGTGGAGACGAGGGGGCCCATACCTTCGCATTTATATTACTACTTAGAAATCCCCTTGAACTAGAAGGAAGAGAAAATACCGATATAAAGGATGTTTGGAAACAATGGTTTGGTTGCAACCCCGCACCGCCCATGGGGACGATCGTTCCTAGTACTGAGTGGCAACATTCACACATCTTCCATTCAAACATGAGATTTTTTACGTATTTCAAAGGCGAAAAAAAGATTTTTTACTACGAAGACATGGTGGAGACACCGGATATCTATGTACAAGAAGTCGCGCAATTTTTAGGCATAGAGGACATGTCAAAAGTGAAAAATTTTATGCTCGACTATACAATGCACAAACAAACGTGTATGAATATTTATGTTAAACAACAGCCCGGGCAAAGCAAGACAAATGGCAATGAAGGAGTGGTCCATTCATTGCGGTATACTGCCGGCGAAAGAAACGCGTTTTGGCAAAAGGTTGCAGAGGAATTCCCAGCCTATGGGGATATCGTGAAAAAATATTCAAAATAAATAAAAGGAAAAGAAGACATATGAAAAACCATTTGTTATATGATATAATAAAAGGAATAATATGATGATAACAAAATTAAATGATAAAGTGGAGGCCTACCTATTAAGCTATCCGAAAAGTGGTAATACTTGGGTGCGGTATATCATTGAATATGTTAGCGGCATACCCACCGTGTACGTGGCCCACATGGCAGGAGGTCTCCCGTGGGAAGGGTGTGTGGAAGAGGTCACCGAGAAATTTTATGATATAAGCGCTTCCGTTTTCGAACGCATAGGAACTTTAGATAATCCGTATGTCGATTATCCTGTAAGCTCTCAACCGATTATAGATTGGCGAGAGGAACAAATGGTCTACGATAAAGGCCTTATTTTAAAGAAGCATTCCGCAGAAGATATTGCTACAAAACCGTTTTTAGATCCTCCTCCTCTTGATTTAGATAGTAAATTGTTATTTTTAGTTAGAGACCCGCGCGACGCCATTCTGCGTCACGGCAGCAACGGCGAGGGCGGCCACCACCAAGATTGGCGCGCCTTTGCAAAAAATGTTAAATATTTTGGCAATTATGCGGGTGTCAAACTTTTAATATATTATGAAGAACTTCTTAAGTACCCTAGACAAAATATTTTAAAGATTGCAACATTTTTAAATGGAATCGAAAACGATAAAATAGTTGATAAATTTATGAAAGATTATGATCAACATGTTGAAACATCAGCCACGGCTTATAGAGCATTTGGTTATCAGACGCGTACTCTGGCATTGGATATACCCAACTTTGGCATTGGAGCATATCATACTAACAGAAGAAATTCACATGTTCGGGATCATGCGCTTAGAGAAATATGCCAAGATCCTTTGGTAGAAGAAATTTTAAGACCGTATGTTGAAAACAGGTTTTACCCCCAAGAAAGAGAGAATCAATGAAAACAGCATTAATAACAGGCGTAACAGGACAAGATGGTTCATATCTTGCAGAGCTATTACTATCTAAAGGATATAAAGTTGTCGGTGTCAAAAGACGAACGTCCCTGTTGTCAACTGATAGAATCGATTCCATATTCAACGATGTAAATTTTATTTTGGAATATGGGAACCTGCATGATGCTGGGTGTTTTTGGAGGTTGCTGAATAAACACCACCCGGATGAAATTTATAATTTAGGCGCGCAGTCGCATGTAAGAGTATCTTTTGAGGTTTCAGAAGAAACGGTTGATACTATCGCGATGGGCACGTTAAGACTCTTAAATGCTTATAAGACTATTTGTCCCGAGGCAAAGTTCTATCAAGCATCTTCTTCAGAAATGTATGGGGATAATCCGCTGCCGCCATTTGATGAAGAAACACCTTTTAGTCCCGCGTCGCCATATGCTTGTGCTAAGGTCTTTTCTCATAATTTAATTAGAAATTATCGAAAGAGCTATAATCTTCATGCTTCTAGTGGCATCTTATTTAATCACGAGTCTCCCCGCCGCGGCGAAACGTTCGTAACGCGCAAAATAACGAGTGCCGCGGCAAGAATTAAGCTGGGATTACAGGACAAGCTGTATCTTGGTAATTTAGATGCCCGTCGAGATTGGGGCTTTGCTGGGGACTATGTAGAGGCTATGTGGCTTATGACGCAGCAAGACAATCCGGATGATTATGTAATAGCGACAGGAAAGAGTTATACTGTGCGTGAATTTTTAAATCATGTTTTTGAATATGCCGATTTAGGAGATCCAGATAAGTATATTCATATCGATGCCAGACTCTTTAGGCCTCACGAAGTACCATATTTACTAGGAGATCCCTCCAAGGCAAAGAAAAAATTAAACTGGGAACCAAAAGTAAATTTTAAACAATTGGCTGAAATGATGTATGATGCTGATTATAACCTAACAAAGAAAGGAAAATAAAATGGTTTTTAAAAAAACAAAGACTTCAGAATGTTTGACTGAAGCAGCGGTTCGGGAAGTTGTTGATGAAATGCTGAGATCAGCATTGTCAGAACAAGCTCGTGATCTGGAAAAGCACTTAAGAGATATTCACGAAAGAATACAACAATTAGAAAAAGGAGTTCGATAATGAAATTATCAAACCAAGCGTTGGGCGCCATCATGATGGCGCTTCAAAAATGTCTTATGGAGGAAACTGATATAGTTCCTCTATTACAAGAGATGAATTTTCAAGTAGATGGTGAAAGCCAATCACAATTAATAGTTACGAATCCTCCCGTAGTAAGTTTCGAGGGGGTAGAACTCAGCACAGAAGCTTCGGGATCGGCCACAGAGGAGTTATTATCTGAAAATACAACTCTAGAAGACGCTTAATGCCGCGGTATGCTTATAGGTGTTTAGAATGTAGTGCTGAGTTTTTAACGATACACTCCTCAGAAGAGAAGCTAGACGTGTGTCAAGAATGTGAAAAACCAGGTACTTTAATAAAACTGTTAACAATGCCTTCCTATGCTTTTAAAAAAAAGCATGATATTAAAAAAACAGGACAGGTGACAGAAGAGTTTATTGAAGAGGCACATCTAGATCTGAAAAAGCAGCGAGATGAATTGAAAAAACAACGATGACGTATTTAGTACTTGGGCTCGGTTTATCGATAATATTAAATATATTTTTAATATGGTATACTTTTAAGGTATTATCCAAATTACTTTATACATCTGATAATTTAGGAGATTTGTACGCTAGTTTTCGTATATTTGAAGACTTTGCGGCATCCCTATATCAAATGGATATGTTTTATGGGGAGCCAATTCTTCAAGAGTTGGTTGGTAAAATAAAGTTTATTCGAGAAGAAATTGAAAGATTTGAGGAAATATACGAGCTTACAACAGACATAGAATTATTAGAGGAGGAGTTAAGTAGTGAAGACGCAGACGAGGAAAAGAGCTTCGAAGAGACGCAAAAACCTTTATTTCACACAAATACATGAGGATGCTATAGTAGAATATGCTCTAGTAAATACCAACGTAAAAAGACGAACCGAATTGTACATTGCATATATACAGCCGGCATTTGATGAAATGGTTAATAAGATAATTTTTACTTATCGGTTTACAACGCTTCCTAATATTCACGCCCTACGAGAAGAATGCAAGGCGTGGCTTATCACTATTTTGGACAAATACGATCCGAACAAGGGATCAAAGGCATTTTCTTATTTTAGTGTCGTAACAAAAAACTGGTTTATTCATAAAGTAAAACAAAATGCCCGTCGTGCCAAGAAAGAAGTTTATCTTGAGGATATAATAAATCAACTTGAGGAAGATCTTACTTCTAAAGAAAAATGTTATGATGAGACAAGAGAAGAAGAAGAATTCTGGGATAATTTTTTTCTAGAACTGGCCAGCTGGGATGGCGATATGCTTAAAGAAAATGAAAAGAAAGTTCTTGAGGCAGTTAAAATCATATTTCAGTCCTCTGAAGATATCGAAATTTTCAATAAAAAAGCTATTTATTTATACTTACGGGAGATTACAGGACTTAATACCAAACAGGTTGTTAATAATTTAAACAAGCTCCGTAAAAAATATAAGGTTTTTAAAAACAAATGGGAAAGCGGCGAGATTTAGAACAATATATAGAAGAAGCAACGCGCAACATTAGAGAAGATCGCGCGTTAGCTAAGTCACTTCTTATAGATGCAATGAATGATATGAAAATGTCAGATGCATCTCGCAAAGAACTTGGCAGTATAGCTGCCAAGTATGTAGAAAACCTACAACGCTCTAACGAACAGATGGTCAAACTTTCGGCTTTGCTCCAAAAGCAGCAAGGCAACGCCATCGGATTATCTGACGAAGACAAGGACGATCTGTATGATATGCTCAATGAGGAAGTTAAATAAGTGACTATTAAAAAATATCCACGAGATATCCTCTGGAATGAGCTTGATTCAAGCAGGGTTCCTATGACACATCCATCTTTTGATACGCGCAGAACAGATCTCCCTAATGCATGGCGCGCCAAAAATATAGCATGTTATATACCAAACGTATTAGATGGTCGCGACAAGTTTACTGGGATTGTATTGCGCAGTACTGCGAGCCCCTACCCGTACGTAGCGTCCGGACCGGAGAAGCTATATTCTGAATTCACAACCGTCGATGTGGTTGCTCTGGATCCGCCGGGCGGTGACAAGATTTATTGGAGATATGAGGTTATGCTGCCGGCCATAAATGGTTTTTTGCAGGCGCCCGATTCTGTATTGAGCGCGCTTCGCACTCATACTGACGCTGATGTTCCAGACCAGAAAAAATGGAATCAGGAAACCATTAACTATTATACTACAGCAATCCCCGCGCCGGGTTTGTGGGGCGACGGTGACGGTCTACTGGCTCCTGGAACGTTTGTGGATATTATATTTGAAAATACAAAAGTAGGAGTTATCCCTCGCATTATTAAGACCAACAGGACTACAATTCAATTTTCTTCCTTTCAGTCGGCAAGAGGTAGTTTTACGCATCAACCTTGCGCTGCCCCCCTCGGCGGAGGCGCCGGCCACGCCCCAGAAGGGCGAAAGGGCGGCAAATCGATTACATTTAGCTATGATGAATTAGAGCCTCTTATTCCTCTCTTCATGCCACTTTTAGATGCAATATCAAGGGGCGAATCGGGAGGAAAGGCTAACGGCTCTAACCGGCCCAGGACCTATGGGGCCGCCAACAGACCAGCAGGCCATGAAGACGGCAGCTATAAATCTGTTCGTTTGAAGGAGGTATTGGGCAAAGACCCACGTAAAGCGAAAATTTCCGAAATCAAAGATAAACAAAAAGAGAAGGAGCTTCTTGCCGCCGGCCGCTATCAGATAATTCCCAAGACGTTGAATAGTATAGTCGATCAAACTTCTGGCATTTCAGACAGTGCAAAATTCGGAGAGAAGGTTCAAGATGTACTTGGAATAAATTTAATGTTTTACGCTCGGAGTCGGGCTGGCAGATATTTGCGTGGCGAACACGATGACGCCGAAGGAGCAGGACAATCTATAGCTAAAGAGTGGGCAGGCATGCCGACGCAATATGGTGAATACAATAAGAGCCAAACGAAGGCCGGCAATTGCAAGCTTGGGCTTTGGCATTCCCGCGGCGAGAGTTTTTATCAAGGCATCGGCCCAAACCAGGCTAATATATCGGCGAATGCTGTGCTAGCTGCACTAAGGAAAACTAAAAATAACCTTATTAGAAGCGAAGCCGCACAAGAGCTTTTTGAACCTTATAAGGGCCAATAAGAATGACTATTAAGAAATATGTTGGCGACATTCACTGGAACGAGCTTAACCAGCTAACGCAGCCTCTAACGCAACCGTCTCTTGATACGCGCATGACCCAAACCGCAACCGCGTCGCGACACTGCACTGTTGGGCAC
>Ga0080013_1001362_pt1 | contig 32694 bp, 48 predicted proteins | sample ETNvirenome_6_85_FD_69236 | JGI IMG/M metagenome (GOLD analysis project Ga0080013, IMG submission 69236) | Marine viral communities from the Pacific Ocean - ETNP_6_85 (SPADES assembly) (version 2) | ecosystem: Environmental > Aquatic > Marine > Oceanic | place: Pacific Ocean | collected 2013-06-19
AGCATAACCACCTGAGATTTGCGCAAGCATATCATCAAAGTCAAGAGCAGTTTGTCTTTGTAAGAAAAGCATGTTTTCTTCAATAGCACCCTGAGTATCTAAATTTTTAAGAATAGCATCAAACGAATCAATACCAGCTGAAGCAGTAAACCCAGTGTTTACATTACCTCTATCAGAGATAGCAGCAAATAAACCTTGTGTTCCTACGCCAACATTAGCAGAACCAATTGCAGCAGAACCAGCAGCAGCTTTTTCTCCTTCAACCATTGCCATTTCTAAATTGTCTTCAAATCTTAGTCTTGTTTCAGACTCAGCTTTTAGATACCATAAGTATCCTGAAGTACCATCTTCTGTAGCAACTTCTACCCAACCAATCTGCGCAGTGTCAGAACCAGAAACAACATATTTGCTTCTAATTATAATTGGTGAGTTAGAATATTGTTGGAAAGCAGGATCAACACTGATCCAACCGCCGTCATTACCAATAGCACCTAAAGTATCACTAGCATTTCCTACTGATGATCCTTTTAGGAATTCAGATCCATAAACAAAGATCTTACCTGTAGTGGAAAATCCTTGTAAATCCGCAGCCGTATATGGTAATACAGCTAACACACCTGTTGATGTTTGACTTGTATCTACATAAGCTTTGATTTCTTTTCCAGCATCGTCCATAATAACGATAGTACTCCTTGGAGATACTACGTTTTTAATATCTGCGCTAGCATTTGCTAAACCAGATGCTGCAGTAGGAATAGTTACTGTATTTCCACCGACACCATTGTCGATTTCGCAATCATCATAAGCTATATGTAATCTATTTTGTTCAGACCAAATGACCTGATCAGACGTCATCGGCATTTCAGCTCCTACCATTCGTAAGAATCCAGATAAAGTTCTATTACCATATCTTTCAACTTCTTGTTCATAAATTTCAGGCAAATATTGTTGCGCGAAATCAGCGAATGTTCCAGCTGTAGCCGAGTCTGTCCATTGTAGGTAGTTACTATCAAGTAACTCCTGTTTTTGTGATGGGACTATTTTCCCAAATTGTGGACTTAAACTCATTTTTTTAAATAGTTTTAATTGTTAAATTTCCTTGTTTTTATTCTTAGTTTTGAAGCATCAGCACCACTTATGGCTTTAACTTTAATACCACCAACAAAAACATCTCCTGAAGCTTCTTGTCTAGGTTCAGTACTTAAATTTTTAGTTTTAGCAACTAAATCTTTAGTAGCATCCGCCTTTCCTTGCTCATAAAAATGTTTAGCAATAGTATCAGAATTTCTAGCAGCATACATGGCCTTATGATATCCCTGTGGATCAACTAATAGTCCCTTTTCATCCAAGAACGTCTTGACAAAAGGAGTTATATCTGTTTGTTTTTCCACTATTTCGTTTGGATTTCTTACTCCGTATCTAAATTTTTTCTCACCTACTTTAAAATCAAAACCTTTGAATTCATCAGTAAAAGTATCTTTAGTTACTTTTTGAAAAACCTCTCTTTGCTTAGATAGTGTTTTCTGATCTTCATTATAGCGATTGAAAAAATCTATAGCATTTTGCTGATCTTTATTTACGTTAGGTCTCAACTTGATTTCATCGTAATATTTAGTTTTAAGATCATTTAAATAACTTTTGGCTTTTCCAACCTCTTCTTTATACGCGAGTTTTTTCTTTCTCACATCGCGTTCTTCGTCTACGTTTTCGTCTATTTTAAAATTATCTTCTAATAAAAAGTTAACTTCATCATAAGTTAAATGTGGACGAGTATTTTTATAATATTCTCGTAATAACGCTTCATTATCAACTTTTTCATAATCAGCGTTTAATCTTACATAATCTTCTACCGTTCCTCCAGTTTCTTCCATAAATGAAACAAGTTTTTCTACGTTTTCAGGTAGTTGTTTCATTGGTTGTTTTACTGGTTTTGCTTCTTCTTTTACTTTATTTTCTTCTTTCTTCTTTTCTGCTTTCTTTTCTTCTTCAGTTATTGGTATTTCTTCAATAACATTTTCAGTGGTCCCTTCGTGTGTTTGTCCCACTTCTTGCAGTCCCATCTCGGGTCCTTCTTCGCGTAACACGCTTTCCTCTGTCTTTTGTTTTTGAACGGCATCTTTGTTTTCTGTTTTAGTTAAATCAACTTTAATTGGTTCAGAAGCTTTTTTTACTGCTTCCATATCAATTTTAACTGTTTCTTCTGGAACTGTTAATTTTTTAGGTACTCTTTTCTTTTTTATTTTAAAGTCACCTTCTTGTTTAACAGGTTCATTTGTTTTTGTTTTTTCTGACATAATATAATATAATTAAATAATTAATAAATAATTTAACGTGGTTCAAATTGTTCTAATCCAAATCCACCTAACGAATCAAAACCTGCAGATTCAAAATCAGTAGGCAAAGCATTGTTTTGTCTTTGCTGTATTAATTGAGATTCTTGTGATCCTTGCATTTTAATTCTGTTATCTTTTCTATTTTCAATTTCTTTTTCTTTTTTACCTTCTGCTCCAGCTTTTATTTCAGCTAACTGTACATTATAACCAAATTCTTCAGCCATTAATTCTTTTTTAATTGAGGCTTCTGTTTGCATTCTTTGAATTTCAAATTGAGATTTAGCTTGCTCTATTTGAACTTCTGTTTCAGCTAAAGCTTGTTGTTTTTGCATTTCTGCTAAAGTTGCTTGTTCGGCTGCTTTTGCATTTGCAGCCGCTTGAGCTTGTATATTAGCTTGTTGTTGAGCTTGATCTTTTTCTAATTTTTGCTTACGTTTTTGTTTTAATAATTGATTAGCAAGTTTTAAGTTTTTAACCTGCCTTACATCAATAGCATCATCTAAATCAATACCTCCAGAAGATAGTGCTACTTGAATATTTTGTTCAAGCATCATTTTTTGTTCTTCATCTGGCTCTAATTCTAAGAATATTCCAAAATCTTGTAAGGTTTTTTCTTTTAATTCTTCTAATGTTCCAGTGTTATATGCAGAAATTGAATCCATTAATGCAGCTCTAGTTAAAGGATATTGTAATACATCTGCAATTCTTAATGAAATATTTTCACATATTCTTAATGTAATATATAAACTAGATTTCATTAAATGTCTTAACGCAGTGTTAGAATTAGCAGCTGCAAGTTTTTGTATTCCTACTAAAGCTTTAACGTCTGGAGTACTAGCATCTGTAGCTTCATTTAATCCGGTCACATCTCTTATCATTTGTAGATAGTATTGATATGTTTGAATTAAACTAGCTATTTTTTGTCCTCCTGAAGAAGTTTGTAATTCTTGAATAGGAACTTTACCTCTATTTATATCTCCTTCTTGTGTCATGGATCTTCCTACAATACTACCAGTTTGGAAATACATGTTTAATGCTTCAGCTGGATTATAATTAGTTCCATTACCTAAATCAACTTCAGCTAGTCCATCTACATCTACAAAAACCCCATCAGGTACCATACGAGATAATACTTGTTGTAGTTTTAAGTGAGTTAATTGTATCATATCAGCAAATCCTGTTATTCTACTAACTGTTGATTCAATCATACCTTTGTATATATGAGGAGCACAAATACAATAATTCATGTTAACTCTACTTACATTAGATGTAGGTCTAGTCATGTTTTCTGCTAATTTCCATTCAAGCATCATTTCATGACCTAAAATTTTAGCTCCACTGTATAAAACTTCTATAGCTCTACCTACTCTTTCAAAGTTATCATTAGTAGGAGGATCAAATGTATCAGGTTTTTCTAATGCTTTTTCTAATCCTTGTTCTGTTTGTTTAATTTTAAATACTTGATTACTATAAGTTTTATATTCAAAATATAGAACTTGTATTTGATTATAAGAATCTTGTTGAGCATAAAAGTTTCTAGTATAATTAGCGTTACCTGGAAATTTTTGTATTTTTTCTAATTCCTCATCAGTTAACCATGGAAATTGTTTTTTAACTTCTACTAAACTTAAAGACTTAACTTCTCCTACATAATATATATCTTCAAAATTTGGGTCTTCTGTATAAGAATACACTAAATTAGCAGGATCTACATACTCTACATCTATACCATTAGCTAAATTAAAATTGGTTTTAACAGCTCCAATTCCAATAATTGTTAAATCCTGAATCATTCTTTTTTTAACTAACTCATATTTATTAGCTTGTAACACGCTATCAATAGCTTCTTCTTCTGCGATTTCTATAGATTGTTTATAACTAAGCTGCATATGCAAGTCTAAATCTTCTTGAGTTTCAGGTATATTATTAGGATCTGCTGAATTAAAGAAATCCATACCTGTAGCTTCTTTGGTAGCTTTTATCATCTCTTTAGCATACATATCACGCATTATTGCGTCGGCATATTTTGTTCTTTCTTTTAATGATTCAGGATCTTGAGCAAACGCTTTTATATCAAAAATTCTTTGTGACATTCCATTTACTATTATATCAACAAATTTAGGTATAATAGGGACTGGTTTCCAATCTAAATTTAAATAAGATAAATCACCATTTACAGCTAATTCATCTTTATATTTTTGCACAGGTTGTTCTCCTCTAGCATATAATCTTAATCTATGGAAGTTTAACCAACTATTTTGGTATCTATTTCCCATACCTCCTCTATCTCCAGAAAACCACTCTCCTTCGATGGCTCTACCTACTGCATAACCATATTCCATTGTTTGCTTTTCCGCGTCTGGTACTACCTGACTGGGAAATGAACCTGCGTAATTGTATGTTATCATTTATTTTATTATTTTAGAAAAACCTCCTTTATTATTATATTTTTTAAAACCTAATGGCGTAGGAGTTATTTCTTTTTTATATATAGGTTTGTACATATTTTTATTACAACCCATTATAGCTAGTCCTGAACTAATAGAAGCATCATGTCTGGTTCTATTATTTATATCAAATTTAGCCCAATCTTCTAATGTTTTTTGAAAATACATATCCCCATACTTTAAGTTTAAATTACCTACATAAGTTTCTATATAAGATTCTATTGCAGCAGCATGGGCTTGTTTAATATCTTCACTTGAATTTGGTATGCCACCTATTTCTCTCTCAGTAACAGAAAGTTTCATTAATAGTTTATCTGGTCTATTCATAGAAAACCCTCTATATCCTCTTCTTTTAAAATGATATAAAAGTCGAGGTTTATTATTTTCCGCTAATATTGGCATTCCATAAAACACACAAGCCATTAAAACATCTTCAAAAAATATTTCAGCAGTTTGTGGTCTTGATATATATTCTAAAAAAAACATATTTGGAGGTACGTTTTCCATAGAAAATTTTGTAAGTCCGTGTAAAGAACCATTAGATCCTCTTGCATCTACAGTTCCTGATATATCATAAGGGTCACACCCAAAACATCCAGTATGTTTATTACCTGGAAATCTTACTCCATTTTTCATTATTACATTGTTTTGTAATTGAATAGGAGGTACCCATGAAATATTAAATCTACCATGTTCATTAGGCATAAACAAAACTTTGGTATCTTTAACACCGTGTTCCCATTGGAAAGATCCTTTGGTAACCATATTATAACTTTTTGAATCTTCATTAAAATCTATTTGTTCATATATTTTAACTAGATTAAATAAAGATGCTTTAGATTCATCTCTAAATGCATGTTGTGTTGTTCGAGGAAACTGTCTGTAGAATTCATTTAAACCATTTTGATCTTCTTTTAAACCTTCTACTTCGTTTTCCCAATATTCTATAACTCCAATTTCTATTTTTTCACCCTTTGGGCCATGTTTAGCTGTTTTCGGTGTGTCGAATACAGGTAATCCATAAGAATCAATGTATCCCTCGTAGTTCCACTCCATAGGAATGAACAAAGAATAGAGTCCTGAGCGAGTCTGTCCGTTGGCGTTTCTTTTAGTGACGTCTGAATCATCATATAGTTTTTTGAAATTATCCCCTCCTTTATCTAACGCATTTGAAGTAGAACCCATCATACATTTTCCAATAATCCTACTACCTAATCTTAATGTTGTTTTTGTAACCCTCCAATTATTTAGAATATTATTAGGTCTTTCCCATTTACCTGATTCATCATGTACTAATAGTTTTAATTTTTCACCATCATAACTATTATCTCCAGTATTTTTCCAGTCAATTGTTGTATCAAGTCCTTGTAAATCCTCTGCTTCAGTTCCTAATTCTATTTTTCTTCTAGTAAATTTAGAAGCTGGTACTCTGTACGCTAATTCGGTTTTAGGTCGATCCATACCGTCTTGAATCGGTTTAAAGAAGAAAGGATAATTAACTGATATAGGAACAACTTTATCGGTAAACATCTTTTTAGCATCGGGTCCAGTTTTAGATAATATTCCATATCTTGAATCACTAGATATTGTGGCTAAGTTTACTACTTCTCCTGACGCCATAAAAGAAAAACCAGAACGTCTATTTTTTAAATAACACATTCCATAGCATCTTACATCTGCTTTACAAGCTTCCCAAAATATAAAGAATAATCTATTAGCTTCTCTAAAATCCGGCGCTCCTACATCAATCTTACTCCATTGTAAATACATGTAATGAGTACCTGTTAAGTAAGTAGGAGTTTTTTTGTTATAATACCAAAAACCTTCTTCTCGCTTTTTAAATTCCTGATCTATATATGTAAACCACTTTTCTTTAAAATCTTGTGGATATTGTTTCCAATCAAAAACTGTTTTAATTCTATTTAATTCTTTAGGATATTCTGTTTTTTCAAATTTATTAGTTTTAAATTTGTGTACAACTTTAGGTGGTGCTGGAATAGCTATTTTTAAATTTTGGATTTCATATATTTCTCCTATCGTACCATCTCTACTTATAACAATAATATCATGTTCTTTATTGTATCCATATTCCCATTTTTTATTTTTATTATTTCTTTTTATTATATGGGGCTTTATATGGTTTTTTAATATTTTATATAAAGTTTGTATATACATTATTTAGACCTTCCTTCTGCAAAACCTTTGAAAGGTTTTTCTTTTTTAACTTCTTCTTTAGGTTTGTCCTCTAACATATTCTTTTCTTCTTCAATTCTATTTAGAATTTCAAAAGCATCAAATATAGCTAACTTTTTAGTTGCAGCAGCATTTTTTAATCTATCTGCAGATATGTCATCATCTGAATCTACAATAGGTTCTTTAGCTACTTTAATTAATTCCTCTACTGCTACTTGTCCAGCTTGGATTATATTCTTCTTGGTTTCCTTTGTTTTCATATTTAATTACAATATCATTTGATTTCATACAGTATAATCGCTCTCCTTCAATCACAAACTCCCATTCTCCATAAGGAGTATAACCTACTAAGTCTCCTGGGTTTATTTTCTTATCTTCTAATGAACTATTACCATATTTTAATATCCCTATAAGCTTTTGTTCTTTTTCATTGCTTAAAGTAGATTTATTTTTTATAGGTTTTATAAAACATCTATCATTAAAACTTTTCCACTCTCCATTTTGTTTATATAAATAAATTTGATCTGGTTGACAAAAATATAAGTTATCTTTAAACCAAGATCTACTTTTTTTTTGTTTTCCCATAGTATCATAAAAAACTCTAAATACATTTTGATGAACTATTATTGTATCACCTACATTTATTCCAGTATAATAAGCTAAAGGACATGATTTTACTATAGCATGCCTATTAACAAATTTAAAACTTTCTATTTTAGTATTTAAAATTAAACTTTTATTCTCTACTTGAACTTCATTACTATATGTTTCACCTAGGGGTTCTACGATAAAATCATATAAACTTTTCATTAATATTCTAAATCATACTCAACGGATATTGCCATGTTAGAATTAAACTTCTTCCAAGGCAATACCTCATTGTTTTTTTTTATATAAATATTATATGAATTATCTTCTGGTTCTAAAATAATATGAGAAATAATATGACCGCCGTAAACTTGTTGTCCTACTGCATAATGCATTGCATCATTTTTATAATCAGAACCAATACTGATTTTACGTATATTATTTTCCATTATTACTTTCTACTTCATCTTCTTTAACTTTTTCAACTTCAGTAAAACTACCGTCATTTAAATCTATAGATATTTCACCATAGGTTTCTTGTAAACCAGTTTTAAATTTTTCTATTAAAGTTTGATTTGCTTTAAACTCTTGTATTAATCCGTCTTTAGAAACATCTAGAGATCCTAATTGCATAGCTATTTGATTTGATTTGCTAATTAGTCCATTTACTTGTTCTAATTCTTCTTTTGTAATTTTGTTAACTTTTTTACTCATAATTTGATTTAATTTAATTGTTAATAATTGTTTTTAATTTATGTTTCATTTCTCATGGCTACAAAATCACCAGCTGTAGTACTTGTACTTAATACATAATCTACTTTTACTGGTAATACATCACCATTGTTTAAGTTTTGAAACAATACTCCATCACTCACTGCTGGTAATAAACTTTGTATACTATCTACTCTTACCGTAGCGTTAGCGCCTCCAGTAGAAATAGTTACTATATCTCCTAGTTTATAACCAGATCCTGCAGCGTTAATAGCTACAGCAGTAACTGCACCAGTTGTAACAGTTGTATTAACTGTTAAACCAGATCCATCACCTGTAGTTGTTGTAGCAACCCCAGTACCTCCAGTGTAACCTGAACCACCATCGGTTATTGTTAAATCAGTGACAGTATTTTGTGCACCAACTGTTCCTGCTATAATTACATTTACATCTTTACTACCAGCGCCGTCACCTACGTATATAACAGAACCCGCTAAGTATTTACCTAGACTTCCTGTTTGGTTCATAAATTCCCATGCTGGAAGACCATCGATAGTATCGGATTTAGTAATCACTATAGCGTTTCCAAAATATCCCATTTTAATTTGTTTTTATTGTTATTATTTTTTGTTAAATATATTGCTTGCCTTTTCTGTCGTGCGTCCGCCGAAATAGGCTAAAACGACGGCCATCATGACCTTTTCGAAAGTATCATTCCATAATTCATTAATATGAAAAGGTATAGTTTCAACACTGTCTAAAATACCAGCCATTGAAAATATACATATACACCATATTAATACTAGTGGACGTACGTTTTTTGACATCCATGAATCTGACATGGAGTCTGCTTCCCACCTTGAGGTGATAGCTTCTATTTCTTTATTTTGTTGTTCAAATATTATTTGTTGTAGTTTTACTTTATCTTCAGCAGGTGCCTCAGATTTAGTAATAGCTTCAATAGCTTCTTTTGGTGAGGTTACTCCTTGTAATACATTTCCTAAGGTAGGATTTATTACAGAAGCTGCTCCAAACAATAACTGTCCAACAGTTGTGTCTTTAAATTTCTTCTTTGACATTTTATATAATTACTTGTTTTTATGTTTTTTTACTAGGCTATTGTCCAAGATTTGCTACCGATTTTAATGTTTCAAATCTAATAGTTCCTGGAGAATTTTTTTCTCTTTCTGCAAGCTCAGTACTAAATGATTCCCATTCAGGTATTGTAATTTCAAAGTTATTTGTTTTACGTTTCATGTCCTCAAAATCATAACCTACATTTCTAAATCTATCAGAATAATCTTGGGCAGAAGAAGCCCTATCTCTTAAATCTTGAAAGTTGTGAATATTTCTCAGCGATTGTCCACTAGGATTCGCGGCATAACCTCCTGCAAGGTTTTTTGCAGATCCTGTATTTTGAGTAGATATAGGAAATTCTGATATTACAGGCATCTCTTGACCTATTGCAACACCATGTTTATTGTAAATATCTTGTTGTGATAAAGCCGCATTTAAAGCTTCTTCGCCTTGGTTGGCAGCATTTAATAAATACTCATGTCTTTCGTTCGCAATTTTAGCTGCTTTTTCCGCATCTTTATTAAACTTACTACCGAAATAAGTACTACCTTTTGTACCAGCAGAAAGATCTCCACCCTCATTAAGTAATCTATCTTGATATCGTTTTCTTTCCTCAGCTATAGTTAAAATTCCCTCATCCATTTCTGTACCATCTTCAATTTTTGACCTTCTAGCATTAGTTAGCATTGGGTTATGAATAGAGTTCATTGTATGATGGCGAGAACTTAAATAAGGATATTTTTTATCTGTACCATATTCTTCCGCATATGGAGCCATTATGCTATTAGCAGCATTTGTTACTTTACTATATGTATCTGTTCCTCTAACCGCTTTTTTTCTAGCTAATTCCTTAGCCCAAAAATCTTCCATAGTAGTATTAAAATTACTCATAGTTGAAGCACCAAGGTTATTTAGAGCTGCTATTTGAAATTGAGGTTTTTTAATTTTAAATCCCATAATTATTATTGATTTTGATATGCTTCTTTTTCCCACTTAAATCCTGGCCAACCTTCTTCTCTCCATTGTCCTTCATAGAGTATTTTACCATCTTTTCTAGGATATTTCACTCCATCAAATAATAGATAATCATCTTCATAATCCATACCTTTCTCACCATTAGAAATATGAAATTCTTTTACTTGTAAATTATGAGTCTTTTCATGATTATAAGTCTCTTGTTCTTGTAATGGAGATAGTTTTTCATTAATTAGAATACTACCATTTTTAGTAGCCATTCCTCTAGTATTATCATCCATTGGTGTGTGATACACAGGGGTGTGTAAAGTCTCTTTGCAATATGGAGCACCTTTCATTTTAAAAGACATATTATATAGGTTTCTCTACAACGTAACGTGCCCCGGGGAACGTATAATCGTAACCGGGGTACATTACCTTTGTATATCCTCTATCATCAGTTCCTAATACTTTAAAATCAACTCCTTTCATAGTGATTTTATTTCCTGGTATAATGTTTTGAGGTTGATTAATATCTGGGCTATTTCTTAAATAACCAGTTTTTGATATATTCACTTGCTTTATATGTATTATAAATAACAGCTAGTACAATAAAAAGTCCTAAACTATAAACCATTACTTCATATGCTTCATATGTCATTGTTGTAAAATTTGCAATAATTCCACATATTGCATAATAAGCTATAAATATTAAATTAAATTTCATTATATTTTGTTTTTAGTTACCTCTCTTCTTGTTTGGATTTGTTACATAAGCATCAGTATCATCAAATAAACTAGAAGTTCCAATATCAAATATTTTTCCTTCTTTAGCCATTTGTCTTGTTTTAGCAAAATGATCTTGTTCATACCTTTTTTGTCTATATGCTTCATCACCAGCAGCTCTACTACCACCTAATGTGAATCCTACATTACTTCCACCACCAGTATGTCCTGGATCTGGAGTGAGTAAGTCAACTGCTTGAACACCAAGATCTCCTAACGTTCTAGCGCCAGTTCTTAGTACTTTTTTACCAAAATCAAATCCTTTTCTAAAGATGTTTTGTTTTGCTGGATGTCCATGCATGTAATCTCTGTGTGTTGCGGATTGATCTCCATGTGACGCACCTGTGTGTCCATGATAATTTGGATCAGTTCCTTTATAATGAGCATAATCTGTATGCGTTGCAGATTGATCACCTTTCATAGCACCTTTATGAGGGGCTGGTGAATTTGGATCTCCCATTGCATTATATGCTCCTGACATATCTTTTATGTCTCTTGAATCTGCTAGATTTTTAGCTGGATGATGAGTTTCATCATTTTCTAAATAATGTAATCTTGCAGAAGCACTTAGGTCTTTGTTATGTGCTTCTTTGGCATCATAACGTTCTTCCTGTCTTCTTGAAAACCTTGGATGGTTTCCTGAATATTCTCCCATTTTTTTTAGTTTTAATAAAACCCTGCTAGAAAACTAACAGGGATTTATGATTAATTTATTTTAAAATATCTCCGTTATGAAGAAGCTGGTACTGGAGATGTATTAGAAATCGTGAATTGATTCCAAACCATCTGAGCACCTGCACCATCTTTACCTAATTGAGCAGCAGCTGCAACCCCACCTGGGTTAGCAGACATAGCTTTTCTAATAGCCATTGAAGGCATGTCTCCAGCTACTGTTATTGCAGTAGGTTTGTTAGTTCCAGCGCCTGCACCAATAGTTGCACTTGCTCTAACTTGTAATACTAATACTCTACCACTAATTTCTGAAGTAACCGCTGGTCTTGCAGCAGCTTCTTGATTTGCCGCAGCAGCAGCTACACTAGAAGCATTGCTTCCTTTTAATACTACTGTTACTTTGTCAACGGTACCTGCACCGCCAGTTAAACCGTCGTATACGCTTTCAATGTCGTCTACGTTAACATATCTCCATCCAGAACCAGCATCTAAACCGTTTCCACTATTTTGAATGTTAAATTTAATAAATCTTGCCATTTTGTTGTTGTTTTTGTTGTTGTTGTTGTTATTGTTTGACTTGAGTTTTATACAGTTCTCATACTGTTATTTTTTCATACGAGCTTTTTGAGCAGCAGTTGGGCCAGATCCAGCACCTTTTAATTTAGCATTAGCTATAGAGCCAGCTATTTTAAGTGCTGAAGTTCTTGACTTGCCCTCTCTCATAAGTTCATCTACTAGACTTTCAAAACTCATAATTTATCTTTTAGCGCATTCAGTAATAGGCATTCCTTTATAAGAAACAGGTGCTTTTAATATTTGCATACCCTTTATACCTGAACTAGAACCCATACCATGAGGTCTTCCAGTTTGATCTAGTGGCCCATCCCATATATGAGATTCTCCAACTATACCAACTTTACTTCCTGGTTTTAATCTTTCCATTGCTGGATCATATTTTTTGTTGTGCATAATTATTGTTTTAACTTAGTTTATATAATTCTTCTAATTTATTTTGTGGACTTGCTGCTATTTCATTACCACCTACTTTATTCATTACTTCATTTACTACTTCGTTTTTAAATTCTGATTTATCAGCTGGATCTATTTCTGATGAAAAAGTATTTACAGCTTCTTTTTGAATATCATTTTTAACAGCATTAGGTTTTAAGGGATCAGTTAGTGATCCTACAACAGTATCAGGAACTTGTGGTGCACCTGTAGGTAAACTAGTAGGTTTAAAATCTCCACTACCAAATCCTCTATTTTCAATAGTAGCACCTGTTACCTTATCTTGTCTCGTATTAGCATTATTAGCCCCCCAATTTACATTTACACCTGCAGCATTCATAGCTCCTTGATCAAATCTACCTCCTTCATTACCTCTTTGATCATACGCACCAACTCTAAATTGTTGATTAAATGAAGCGGCTTGATTTTGATCTATATTTGCTTGTGACCAGTTGTTTATCCCTTGTGAACCTGGAACTATTTGTCTCAATGGAGGTGTTCTACGTGATATTTTTCTTCTTCTTGCCATTATAACCAGTTTTGAGGATTAATTTTTCTCAAGAAATTTCCAAAACCAGTACCTGTGTTAGTTCGCTCTCCTTGTTCGTTACGCTGAGATCTAGCTTGTTGATTCAGTTTAAAGTTATCTATTTTCTTTTTAAGTCTTTCAGCTTTAACAAGTTTACCGTCATTTAAAGCTTTCTTATATCTTGCATCAAGTGATGGTAGATTTCTTTTATGAAAACCAAACTTGTTTACATGCTCTGGCATTTCTTTAGTTAATAGATCGTCATCCATAAAACTATATGGGTTTATAGTATTACTGTTGTCATTAGCGTCTGAATCAGTTGTAGATTGAGGACTAGCATAAGTTCCTAAAGTAAAATTAGTATCAGGCATATTTACGCTAGGTAAAGCTACTGATCCCGCAGATCCTTGAGGTGTATTACCATGATATCTAGTACTAGTAGGGTCAAGTGTGTTTTTTAACCTATTAATCTCTTCCATAGCATTATAACCAGCATTAGCAGCTAACGTACCTACTTGCTTTAATGGGTGATTCATTTCTCTTTCATGTTCTTCACCAAACATTATTTTAGCAGCTTTTTTTGTTTTATTATTAAAACTCATTTTATCTATTTTTATCTATATTTACATTATCAATAGAAGTTCTTAAAACTTTATTACTATATGTATTTTTTCTCATTATAATATTTCTTCTTTCGCTTGTAGGAATATCTTCGTATCCTAACATTATTTTATATATTTTATTTATAAGCTGCTTTCCTTTAAAAGAAACTTTATAAATATTGTATTTTTGAGTAGTTCTATTACGATTCCTCCATACTACTACCCATTCATTTTTAATAAGTCTACTCCATCTTTTCTTATCCCAACTGTAAGAATAAGAACCTTCTTTAAAATCTTTTATAGTAAAAAGATTTATACAATCTAAATATATTAATAATTCTAAATCAGCGTTATTTAAGCCGTTGTTTTTACAAGCCCATCTGCGTATTATACGGTAATGTTTAAGTAGATTAAGATTTTTTAAATCTTCTACGTCTAGCCTTTTCATAAAACAACGACCACATCTTGTGATTTTATAACATGATATGTATTATTTTCTACTTCAATTTTATGACCTGCGTGGCGATCAAAATAAATAACATCATCTTTATTTAATCCATTTATTTCATCACCTACAGATAAAACTGTAGCTTTTGTATATCTAATATCTTCTTTATTTTTTTCAGTCAACAATAAACCACCTTTTGTTTTAGTAGTTCCTTGTTTAGCTTTTTCTATTATTAAATTTCTACCTATTGCCTTCATCAACTCTTAAATTATTAATTACACAATCTGTAGATAAAATAGTAGTAGCTACTGAAGCTGCATTTTTTAAAGCACTTTTAGTTACTAATAAAGGATCTATTATTCCTGTTTTAACCATGTCAACAATTTCTCCATTTAGAACATTTGTTCCATATCCATCTTCTGCAGGTATTGTTATTTCTTCAACTCCAGCATTTAATAAAATAATCTTATATGGTGATAATATAGACGCTGTTAATATTTTTTCTCCTTGATTTTTTTCATCTACTTTCATAGCTGCGTTTAATAAAGCTACTCCTCCTCCGGGGACTATACCTTCTTTTATTGCAGCTTTTGTTGCACAAATAGCATCTTCAGCTCTATCAAGTTTCTCTTTTAATTCTACTTCAGAATCCGCACCTATTTTTACAACAGCAATTTTAGCAGCTAATCTTGCTAATCTTTTTTCTAAACTTATAATTTTCTCTGGAATCTTACAAGTTTTTAATTCTTTTTTTAATTCTTTAATAATATTTAAAGTTTCAGGTTTAGTGTTTTGTATTTGGATTATTGTTTCATCTATACTAGTAACACTTTTAGAACAAGTACCTAAAAAATCAATATCTATAACGCTCATATCATCTCCTAAATCTTCATTTATTACAACAGCGTTAGTTAATAAAGCAATATCATCTAATATTTGTTTTCTCTTTATACCTAATACCGGAGCTTCAATTACATTAACTTTAATATTACCTTTAGTTTTATTCATTGCTAACGCACTTAAAACATCAGGTTCTAAATCTCCTATAATTAAAAGAGATTTTTTGTTTTTAATAATATATTCTAGAACACTTTGTATTTGTCTAATATTAGATACTTGAGAATCAATAATAAGAACAAGTGGATTATCTAGTTCTGCAGTCTTTTTTTCTTTATTAGTTATAAAATGAGGACTAGTAATTCCTTTTGGATATTGAGCTCCATCTATTATTTCTACTTTAGTTTCTCCTGAAACTGAAACTTCCATCATAACTACTCCTGTTTTATCTACTTCTCTAAAAGCATCAGCTATTAATTTTCCTAAAACTTTATCATTATTAGTAGATATAGTAGCTACATTATCTAGCATTTTATCTTCAACAGGTATAGATATATTATCTAAATATTTTAAAACTTTTTTAACAGCTGAATTTATACCTTCTTTAATTTCTCTTACATTTTTTTTATCTAAAACCTCATAAGCTTGTTCTAAAATTGCATGTGCAAGTACTGTTGCAGTTGTTGTCCCGTCTCCAGCTTCTTGTACGGTTTTTTTAGCAGCTTGTTTTAGTAATGTAGCACCCATGTTTTCAACAGGATCTCTTAATATTATATTTTCTGCTACAGTAACACCATCTTTTGTTATAATAGGATTACCTCCTTTATCTTCAAGTATTACACACTTACCGCTAGCTCCTAATGTGGAGCTAACAGCTTTAGTGAGTTTTTCAATACCTTCAAATATTTTGGTCTTAGCTTTGTTGCCAAAGTTAAGATTTTTAACTATCATATTTGACATAATTTAATTTAATTTAATTTAATTGTTATTTAAAGGTTTTTACGACTTTAGGACCTTTTAAGAAATCTACTTTTTTAACATAATGCTCTACTGATCCATCAATAGCGCTTTCTGCTCCTTCAATAGTTTCACGTCTTGTAACGTCGTGCCAAGTATCTTTATCTGGATCTTGGTATTCAGTTTGATAAAAACCGTTAGGTAATTGGGTTATTCTCCAGTTCTTTTTGTCTGAGAGATGTTTCCAAAGGTTAATGGTTTCTTCTGAAATTTGTGGTTGACTATTCCACGTTCTAGTCTGATAATAAAACGTCATTGGTTTTGGTTTTAAGTTAATATTTGGTTATTGCTCTGCCCGAGCCGGGTATGTCTTTATAATCACTTGTTTTTAATATTTTTTACTATGGAGTAAATGGTATATTATTTATATAAGCAATATCTGCATATTCTTTTGCATTAATTTTTTCTTCTGGGGAAGTAGTTCCATTTATATCTCCATCACTCCATCCAAGCGGGGTTGCAGTAAAGCTTAAATAAGGTACTGTGCTATAATTAGAAAAACCGCTTAGAGTACCAGTTGACATTGGAGCTGAATCTGGATAATCATATAAATACTCCATTATACAAATCTTAAGATACCCAGTACTAGTTATAGCACTAATAGCTGTTGAATTTAAATCCCAAGATTCTAGAGTTGATAAATCTCGCCAAACATCAGTTCCATCATTAGCTGCATAATCTACAGTATCATCAAAATTATTAATATCACTAGTTGTTAAATTTGCATTAGCATTTCCTTGAGCTGTTGATTTTACTAGCGCCACTTTCAAACCTGCACCACTACTTCCTACCGTACTTGTAGTAGGTTTGTAATATAATTTTAAATTTGTTATAGTATATCCAGTTTGATAAGCTGTGGCATTGAATGCTAAAAACTGCCTTTTAACTACCCAGTCACTTCCTTTGCCTCCTGAAGTATAACTTACCGAAACTGATTGAGTATTTGAACTTGTTGATTGATTTTGAGTATTAGTACCTGTAGTAGCATTACGAGCTGTCATCCAACCTAATGAACTTGATGCCGCTACCCAACCATATTTTCCTGCTGTTATTGTTGCCATAATTTATATTTTAATCAAGCTCAATCCATGTATTATCTGGACAGAAATAAATATGATTAGCATCTAAAGCATATCCTACCACTCTAACTATATATCCACCATCTGTAGGTGGAGTAGTTGTTACAGTACCATCTGTATCACTTAAATATAAAGGAGCTCCAATTGTAAAACTATGACTTGCATCATATAATACACCTCGTAATAACATGCCGTTTGTTGTAGCCGTATTAGTACCTGTACCAATTGATACAGCTAATAATCCTGTTGCATTACCATCAGGAGTAGTTTCACCCCATGCACTATTGCTTTGCCATACATAATATTTTCCTGCAGTTTTAGAGGCTGCATCTCCAAATTTAATTATTGTACCTGAAGTTTCACCAGATCCTAATGTAACTGATTCTTCAATGTTTGTATCCTCTAAAACTATATTAGTTTTGGCTGTAATTTTATCTGATTCTACTAATAAACTAGTATTACCTCCTGCTGCAAACGCTACAATATCCGTTCCACCACTGTACATACCAGTGTTTCTATCACCATCAAAACTATATGATGGTGCACTTTTAGTTCCATCTCCTACACGAACTTGACTAGTAGTTGTTAAATGATCAGCTGCGGCATATGTTAATCCAGCATTTGAAGTTAATGTATCACTATCTGACCAATATGCTAGTCTAGTTGAAGCACCACTACCATCTATTGTAGCAGGCGCTGTATTTGTTACGGTTATACTTCCTGATCCTGTAACTGGAGAACCAGATACACTTATTCCTGTACCAGCGGTAATTCCTACACTTGTTACAGTACCTGTATATTGATCTGTAGAATTTATGGTTACAGTACTACCAGTAGCTGAAGTAGTTACATTAGTACCACCAGCTATATCAATTGTTCCAGTGCTTGTTATAGCAGTTGTACTACCTGAGTCTGAATCAAATGTTATAGAGGTAACTCCTTGTGCATCACTTCCACTAGATGCTGAAGTAAGTCTACCTTGTGCGTCTACTGTTATTGAAGCATTGGTGTAACTTCCAGCACTAACCGCTGTGTCATCAAGATCTAAAGTAACTGTTCTTGTTCCACCTACAGTTCCTGAAATACCTGTTCCACCAACTATATCAACAGTTTGTCCATTACTAACAGTTTGATCTGTACCAGTAGTAGATCCAATATCCCAAGTCATAAGGCCAGAATCTCCTGGTGAAGTTAATGCTAGTACATAAGGATCTCCTGTGGTACCAGTTCCAGACAAGTTTGTACCAGCTGTACCATTTGCCATGGTAACTTTTAAATACTTATTTGTGCTTCCGCTTAATGTTTTATCATCATTATCATCATCTCTAATTACCCATCCAGTAAAAGTCTCAGCCACATTTGGGGCACTATTAGTAACTGTTATATTACCTGATCCTGTTACGGGAGATCCCGAAACTGTTATACCAGTCCCAGCTGTTATACCTATCGAAGTAACTGTACCATCACCTGTACCACATCCTAAATTAGTTCTTGCATCTGCTGCATTACTTGCACCTGTACCACCATTAGCAACAGCTAAGTCTGTTCCAGACCAATCACCATTGTTAATCGTAAGTGTTCCTCCTAAAGTAATAGTACCTGTAGAAGTTATTGTTCCTCCAGTTAAAGTTAATCCATTTACAGTACCAGCTGTACCTACAGATGTAACTCCTTGAGCATCACTTCCGCTAGACGCAGCGGTAAGTCTACCTTGTGCATCTACTGTAATAGAAGCGTTAGTATAACTAGCTGCAGTAACTGCGGTATCGGCTAAATCTATTGTACCTGATCCAGTTATTGTACCACCATCTAAACCTGTTCCTGCAGTAATACTTGTTACCGAGCCATCTCCTGTACCTGCTCCTAAGTTAGATCTTGCACCAGCAGCGGTTGATGCTCCAGTTCCACCGTTAGCAACAGATAAATCCGCACCTGACCAATCGCTGTTACTAATAGCAAGTGTTCCACCTAATGTTATGGTACCAGTTGTTGTAATAGTTCCACCTGTTAATGTTAAACCATTGACTGTACCAGATGTAGCTACAGATGTTACTGTACCATCATAAGTATCAGAGTCAGTTGCTGATGTAATTCCTGTTACATGGCCAAATGTATCAAGAGTAATATCTTGTATAAAAGTTCTTCCCGAGTTATCTACTGATGCTTGATCAGAAGTATCTGCGTGAGATAGTGTACCCGAAGTTGTAATTGTACCACCGGTTAAACCACTACCAGTTGCCACACTAGTTACCGTACCTGTACTTGAAGAAGTACCCGCTCCAATTAAAGATCTTACTTCTGCTGCGGTTATTCCTGTATTTAATGTAGGACTTGCACCGTCAGATAAAATCGCAGGAACTCCTGTATCAGAAGTTTGAGTATTTGTAACAGTTATAGTACCACTACCTGTAATTGGAGAACCTGATATGCTAATTCCACTTCCAGCAGTTACTGCTACTGAAGTTACTGTACCTGTTCCAGGACTTGATCCGTTAATACTATCTACCCAAAGATTTGCCCATCTTTTGCCTGTTTTTCCTATATCTGAAGAACTATCAGTATTAGTAAGTATGTCTCCACCAACCGTAACATTACCAGTTGTTGTAATTGCGTCAATATAAGCATTGGCCCAATAATAACTCGAACCCCCTAAATCCACCGCACTATCTGTGTAAGCGCGGAAACCATTACCATCCATTCTATATAGATAGCTGCCTCCTACTCTATACTGTATTACATCATCAGTTTGAAAATCTACACGATTATCAGCATCTCTACCAATATAACCACTAATAGTAATGTTGTTGCTCCCCATTGCAATATCAGCGGTCATATTTAGACCAGCACAATCTGAAGAAGATGAAGTTGTAAATCCTCCAGTTATATCTATACCTGTATTTGTAGTAGCAAATTTAGTTGCTGCGTTGTAATATAGTGTTACTGCACCATCAGCTAAGAAAGAGGCTATACTTTCGTCTTGATCTTGATTTTTAATATATAGATAATTTGAACTTAAAATTAATTGTCTATCTAATAAAGAACTAATCCAATTTACATTTGTAGAACTATTATGATATATTTCAAAATCTGGCACATCACCAAACGTTAATTTAGCGTTATCTGGGAGTCTAGTCTTATTTAAAAAGTTTATAGCCATTTAATTTGATTTTATTTTATGTTATCCACATCTTGTTATAAGAGCAGTATAAGTACCTTGTGCAATACTAGATCCAACAAAGTTTATCGTAAGATCATCACCACTTCTAGATATATTTGCGTAAACTGTTTCACCAGCTAAAATTTCTCTACCTGATTGTGCAGCTACTGAATAAACCTCACACATTACACTTGTAGCAGCAATTCCAAGTTCTGCAGAACAATCTATTACCCAACCTTCTGTTCCAGCTGGTGGACTTCCTTGTTGTGATACATTTGAAGTTGATGTATTTAATACTACTGTAGAAGCTTTTGCTCCAGCTATATATGTTAATAATCTAGATACATCTGATCTTCTCAGACTACCATTATCACTTATTAATATTTCATCAGTAGCAGCAATAGCTCCACCTATATCAGTTTGACCAGATATAACATTATCATTAAGCATACCAGATTCAACTGCATCTGCAGCAATCGTTGTTGTAATAGCACTTGTACCACTACCTGTTACATCTCCTGAAAGTGTTATAGTTTCATTAGTTGTAGTATCTGTCCAAGGTACATTTATAACAAGTTGATTACTACTATTAAGCTGTGAACCATAAGTTCTTGACGCTGTAGATGAAACTGTATTTGCAGCTACTGATTGTTCAGTATCGTCTTCAATCTTAATTAAACCAAGAGTTGAAGCATCTGCTACACTATAAGTAGTATTACTATCTGTCCAAGGTACATTAACTACGAGTTGATTTGAAGAATTAAATTGAATTCCATAAGTTCTACTCGCTGTAGTAGTAACTGCATTAGCTGCAGTTGTTTGTGTAGTATCATCTTCTAATTTACCTAATCCTAAAGTGGATGAATCCATCGCACTATATGTAGTATTTGTAGGAGTTACCCAAGTAGCATCCCCACGAAGGAATGTACTAGAAGTACCACCAGTTGGAACGTGACCAACATTACTTGCACCATCATATGGGAAGGATTGAACTGTTACAGATCCTGTAGCACCTGTATTAGAAGTTATTGCTTGACCTGTAGAAGCACTTACAGCATTTCCTGATGAAAGAGCTACAACACCTTCATCAGACTGAACAATAACCCAGTCATTTACATCAGATGTTCCTTCTGCCGCGGCTAGTTTACATATTACAGAATCCCCTATATCTAAAGTAACTGATCCATAAAAACTACCAGCAGTAGTTACTACATAGTAATCACCAACTGTTAATGCAACTCTGGAAGCACCTGTTGTAAGATTACCACCTCCATCAATTGCACCTGTACCAGCATTGAAACCATCTTTAAAAGTTAAACCACCAGAAACAAGTCCATCAACATATCCTTTAGAAGCAGCATCTGTAGAAGCACTAATAGTATCTATACCTTGTATTCTACCTGTACCACTTAATGTTATATCGCCACCTGAAACTGTTAAATCACCAACAATTGTTACATCAGTAGCTAAACCAATTGTAATATCACCACCATCACCAGTAGCTGGAGTTGTAATTGCAATCTCATTACTAGTACCTGAGAATTTAGCAGTAGTTGAACTACCACCTCCTGAACCAGTAAGTGTTAATGTACTTTCGTTAGATGATACAGCACCTACACTTAAAGCATATGTGTAATTATTATCTGTATCCGTCCACGGTACATTTACTACTAATTGATTACTAGAGTTATCAGTTACACCATATGTTCTTGAAGCTGTTTCAGTTTTACTGTTTGCTGCAGGTGTAGATCCTCTCGCGTATCTTAATTTACCTAAACCTAAAGTAGCAGTATTCATCGCTACATAAGTTGTATCCGTAGGAGTTACCCATGTTCCGTCACCTCTTAAGAAAGTACTTGCTCCACCGCCAGAAGGAACGTGTCCTACATTAGAACCACCATCGTAAGCCATTGGTTGAACTAATACTGCTCCTGTTGTTGGATTAACAACTATAGGAGTTCCTGTAGAAGTACCCGCTGTGGTCTCATCTACTGAAGTTACAGCACCAGTTGTATCAGTCCAAGGGACGTTAACAACTAATTGATCTGAAGCATTGAATTGAACACCGTATGTTCTAGATGCAGTAGTAGTTATACTTTGTGCAGCTTCTGTTTGTACTGTTGCGTCTTCTAGTTTTACTAATCCTAAAGAAGTAGCAGTTGCTTTACTATATGTTGTATCTCCTGGAGAGGTTAATGCTAATATATAAGGATCTCCTGTTGTACCAGAACCAGATAGATTAGTACCTGCAGTTCCATTAGCCATGGTAACTTTTACATATTGACCATCAGCTACTGTTTTATCGTCATTATCATCATCACGTATAACCCAGTTAGACATAGTACCAGCAGAACCATCCATTGATTTCCAAGTTGTTCCGTTGTAATAATACATTGTTTTATCACCACCAGTACTATCAAAATACATTTGCCCTTCTACAGGGGTTCCTGGGGCGGTAGCCAGCGATTCTATTGCTGGTGCTATTATTTGGTTTTGGTTAAAATTAACCGAGTTTAAAAAATTTATTGCCATCTTTTAGTTAGTTTAAGAATGCTTTTCCAGCAAATGCGCCAGAAAATGTTATTGTTAGTTGATTTGCACTGTTGTAAGTTACATCACCAAATCCATTAGAATTAGCAGTATCTACTACTGAAACTGATGGAAATTTATTTAAATTGTGTGTTATTGTCCAAGTAGCAGCTGGAACTCCTTGCGTAAATATATATGTTACATCTTCAGAATCTGATATATCAAAGTGAATTAATGTATATTGTTGTGAATTTACTATAGTTCCATTACCACCTAAATATGTTAATGTTGCTTTATAAAAATTAGGATTAGTATCTACTGCATAAGTATCTAATGTATAATGACCAAATTGACTAATTTGATCACCTTGTCCTAATAAAATATCTTTTGTTGTTATATACTCTAAAAACTTTACTACATCTTGACCGTTTACTTCATTTTTAGATAAATATACTTCTGTTAATGTATTGAATGCACCTCCTGAACCAGCTCCACCTACTTTAGATATAGTACCTGTACCTCCTTTTTCAACATCATCCCATGTAAAAGACATTTGTCCTCCAATGTTTACTTTAGCATTTAGATTTAAATAATCTGCAACTGCTTTAGCTGTGAACTGTTTTGTTCTTCTATTAGATGACTCGGTTCCTATCCATGCATCTTTATCAGTAACTGTACTATCATACGGATATGAACTTATTCTTGCCATGTGTTAATTTTTATGAGTATATTCTTACTTCAAAAGCACCACTTGTTATTCTACCATCAGATCCGTTTGTAGTCAATGTGAGAACTGAAGTACTAGTTCTAGTCCACATTAACATTTGATTTGGTTCTCCATTACCAACATTGCAAAATACTGCAGTTTTGTTGGGAGTAAATAACGCGGTACCACTAGTAACAGTATATGTTCCTGCTCCTGTTCGAGCCCAAGTTAATGTATCTCCAGTTGTATTCTGTAAAACCGTTGCTGTTGGGGCAGTACCTCCTGTTTGCGTCACAAGTGCTGTATAAACTGTATATGCTGCAGTAACATTAGCGAATGCAGCTATTTGCTTTACAGTAAAGTTTCTAGTTTTGTTTGTATCTCCTTCAATATTAGGATCTGCCAATTTTGTTCCTAATACTAAGTCACTTGCAGAGGGTGTACCCGTAGGATAAGTGATTATATTTGACATATATGTTAGTTTTTATTTATTTTTACTACGAGGTTTAGTTCCTGTACCATACCCACCTCTGTTCTGTGATGTTTTTACGAATCTTTTCTTTGTATGATCGTAATCTTTGTCGATTAGCCAATTTGCTCCGTGTTTTTTTGCAGCTTTACGTCTTTTTCGTTGATTTTCGGCTTTTTTACGTCTTCTATCTGGAGTTTTAGCTGCGGCAAGATCTCTTTGTGCCTTAGCTTTTGCTGCTTTAGGACTTAATTTTTGTGGCATTAGTTAGAATCATTATTATTCCACCTAGGCATAGGAATTTCACGCTGTTTCTTGTATCTATCTCTATGAGCAGCTAAAAAGTTTTTTACATTTGCACCAAAATTCTTAACTTTTTGTACAAAAGTAGGTTTTGCTGGCCATGTTGTATTATAAACTGGTAATGATTCGTCTCTTTTTAAATAAGTATCATCAAATTTTTTTACTTCTGCTGCATCCGCTAAAGCGTCTTGCTTTGGTTTTACGTTTTTTGCATACCATTTCTCATATGCTGCGTTTGCTAACGAATCTACGTTGACTTGTTTTTGTTTTAGTGGATGTTTGCTCATTTTTTCATGTTTTTAAGTATTGGACCGAAATCTTTAGAGTAATTCAAAATTGAGTTTACGGTTTCTTTGGTTGGTCCCATTGGAGTTTTAGGGTTCATCAGATGTTCAAAGGCTTTTTTACTACCACCTTTATTCCAACCTTTTGGTAAATAACTAGGATATTTTGCTCTATTTTTAATACCAAAGTTTATAATCTGACCAGCACCTCTTCCTCCAAAGAATCCTCCAGATAACAAACTAGCACCTAATTTTATTCCTCTACCAATAGGTAGTAGTGAAGCTGCAACTCCAGCTGCTTTAGCTTGAGAACTTCTAAAAATATTTCTTTGCTCTTTTGTTAAGCCTTGTATGTTCTTGTCGTACGCTGTAGTCATAAACTTAGCGTCTTGTTTAAGTGGATGTGATTTCATAACTTTTTAATGTTTAATACCTATATATATCCTTACAGGTTAATCGAGAAATTTACACAGTGTGACACAGCTAGTTACTAATTATACTAAATATAGATATTATACTTTGTATAATATCATAAGGGAGGTTACTTATAGAGGGATATGGGGTTACTACTAATTTTTAAGAATTGATTTTAAAAAGGAAAATCGTTTTGTTTTTGCCGGGTTGCCCTTGTTTTCAGGATTTCGGAATGAAGGTTTAAGCTTTAGCTTGTAATACCATAGGGTTTTCCGCCTTTTGCTATTGTGCTCGCGACTCACGGACTTGTGAGTTATATTTATATATTAGAATCCTCACGGACTTGTACTAATTTAATATTGATAATATAATTGAACTTTAAAATTAATATTAATTAAAATTTATTTAACTATGAAACAACAAGTAAAAACAGTCACAACTCTACAAACTAAAAGATTTGTGATACGTAAAAGCCTAATCGGCAAGAATACTGTAATCGTATTCATCAATCATAAGAATGAAGAATGTAAGTATAACCATGACAAAGTATACAGTCAACTAAAAGTTAAGTTTGATTCAATGCCTTGTTTCGAGAAATACGGAAGTTATACTAACTCTAAAAATCTACCTAAGTTCGTTAGAGAATTAGATGTGATTGTGTAACATTAATCAGAGAGCTCCTTCGGGAGCTTTCTTTTTAACCTCTTTTTATTCAACTCACGGACTTGTCTTTAAATTTAATAGATAATATATATAGAAATTTTAAAATAATTAATAACCAATTAAAATTAAAAACTATGAACTACGAACAATTGGCAGAAATGCTACCGAACGATGAACTACATTATATTCAGGATTCTATAAATAATCCAGATGATGATCTAGACTTAAAGGAATTCTCAGACGAATCAAAATATAAATTTATATTGTATTCTTATACGATGGAATGTGTTCCGGATTCGTTAGAAATACTATCAAGAAATAATGTAAGTTTCACTATGAAGCATGATGATCTTGGTCTCGCTTACATTATCATACATCAATAATTTAAGAAGGACTCTTCGGAGTCCTTTTTTTATGCCTCTTTGAATTTCTCTCACGGACTTGTGACTAATAATAGTTGATAATATATATAGAAAATTTAAAATATTTATTAACACTAAAATTATAACAAATGACTATTAAAATTTATTTATCAACTAAAAAATCAACTATTAATTTATTAACTAATAAACACATTAATATTATAACTAATAATAATATAATAAAAATAATTAAAAATCCCTTTAATATTAATATAGAAAAATTATTAACTAATAATTATATACCATTTAAATTAATTAAATAACCTTTAAAATAAATAACTATGAATTATAATAAAAATGATAAGTACGAATTTTACTTCACATTTGAAGATAATATTCCATTTTACACAACATACCACAAACCACATATTGATGAAGAATTATTATTATTCTTAATCGATATCGGTTTTGACTTTAATAAATTAACTGGATTTAAAGTTTCTAAATTAATTAAATAACCTAAAATAAATAACTATGAATATACACTTAAAACAAAATGAAGTATACGATATTAAGTATACTGTTGAAGGATATGACGAAAACATATCACCTTGGAAATATCTCGGAAATAATAAATTCGAAGATATATGGGAAGGTTCAGAATTCGATTCAAATAAAATGATTATGATTATGCTTAATGACGTTAATGAAATTTATAAAGTTGAATCATTTGAAATACTTGATCTCCACGATTGCTCGCCAGATTACAGAAAAGAGTTTATGCGAAGCTGTCCAAATTGCTAAATAAATAAGAGGGTTCTTCGGAACCCTTTTTTTTTAACATTTTGTTACGACTCTCACGGACTTGTGATTAATTGAATTGGATAATATAGTTGAACATTTTAAATTTATTTATTAACACTAAAAATTATAATATGAAAAACACACAAGTAAAAACAACTAAATTAGCAACTAAAAGGTTTGTTATTAGAAAAAGTCTAATTGGTAAAAACACAGTAATAACATTTACTAATAAGAAAAATGAAGAATGCACTTATAATCATGACATAGTATATAATCAACTAAAAAAGAAGTTTGATACTATGCCCTGCTTCAATAAGTATGGTAATTATACTAACACTAATAACCTTCCGAAGTTTGTTAGAGAGTTAGATAAATTAGTATAATTTAACTATGACATTAGGGTATTACTATTATATTACTAATACCCTTTTGTCATTTTATTATCTCATTTTTATTTTCCTCACGGACTTGTGATATAATTCTCGAGATAATATATATACAGGTTGCACAACAAGAGTTAGTGCACTATACCTACAAACTAAATTTAATAACTAAACAAATTAACACCTTTAAACTATGAATTATGGATAAATTAATAAAACAAATAGAACAGAAGTTTCCATTCAATAAAGAAACTGACTGTAAAGAAAAGTATAACGAAATAATACAAGATTTTTTATACGAAGAAATAATAACTAAATTAAATAAATAATTATGGCAAGAACTTTTAAAATAAAGAACAAAACAACTATGTTTATTACTAATCAAAATGGGATTAGAATAGAATATAAAGGTTATCCAGTTGGTGAGTTACCAAACTCATTTGGATTTAAGTACAAATTTAATGGATATGATGAAGATGGTTACGAGATAATTAAAGAAGGTAAATACGAGTGGTTTAACTTCAAAGGTTTAACTTGGTTGGTTGCACCACCAAAAATGTTTTAGATATGGATTTACACCAACAAGCGATAGAACTCATGGAGAAACTAGATGAGAAATATCAACTTAAAGACGAAAAATTATCACTTGACGAGTATTTATATGAAAATGTATATAAATTAAGTGATGAAGAAATAGATAAATGTATTAACTTAATAGATAGATTTGAATAATATCTACACGGACTTATAAATAAATACTACAGATAATATTAATATGGATAATTTATATAACAAATTATTACCTAATGTTAAGTTTAAACTTAAACAAAACAAAGGTAAATATAAAAACTCAGTAAATTATATTATAGCGAGGTTACACGTCTACACTCGTTATAATGAAATGACAATAGACGATGTAAAAACTTTAGCCTGTTTTTCAGAAGTATTAGTTCATGATTGGACAAGTTATGACTGGAAATGGGGTGAAAAACTATTTGAAGCAGATGAAAAAGAATCATAAAACAATAGTAAAAGTAACAGATTTAATAATTCAAGCTTGGATATATAGTTTAGCAGGTCTAACTATAGTTGGAACGCTATCATTAATCTTTGCTTTAATTACTGGTGAAGCACAAATACCAACTAGTTTTGGTATATATGGGTAGTAAGAATAACCAAGGAAGTAATACCGATAAGCGATAAGGTAAGTAATTTATGAAAACTTTATTTGACTTACGGGAATATAAGTAGAACTTCACGGTTCCTTACACCTTAAGAGTGAGCAAGTTTAGCAAGGTGGTTCAAACCAAGTACGGTAAAATTCCGTTACACTCTTAAAATATAAGGCCTCTCGAGGCAACAGAGCATACTACGGTACTAAGGTGCGGGTTCGACTCCCGCTATGCTCTCAATAGAGACAGTGGCATACAGGTCACGTTAATTGAAAGGGTTTAGACGAAATGGAGTGTAAGACTCAGCGGGAGTATTCCTTAGAGCATCTCAGTCATACCTTTCAATAAAACAGAAAACGGTATAAATGATAATACTAGGTAACTACCTGTTCCGAAACACTGTCTCGTCTGGGCGTGATTGGTCAGATCATTGGAAGTTAGCGCATAAACCTGCAAGACAGTAGCTCACTAACTCATATATGGTAACGCAGGTTCGATTCCTGCCACGTCCACTAAATAACGAGGTGCGGGCGCGAGGTGAGTAACCGCGGCGTAAGCAAAGGTATCTGACTCGCTTGCCCATCTCGTTTACAATATAAATACCGGCTTAACAGTAAATCGACGCCTTGGCTTCCTTAAGGTATCAGTTGTACAAAGCCAGTCGTAGTGACAGCCGGTAAGATATTATGGGTAAAAGATAAGAGTATGCAAAACCTCAAATAAGTTTATCCAACCGCGTATGTATGTGGCGTCAAAGATTTGATCACTGGAACATACGGAAGTGTATTACATATTGCGGTAAAATATTGCGGGATAGAGCAGTTGGCCAGCTCGCGAGCCTCATAAGCTCGAGGTCGTAGGTTCGAATCCTACTCCCGCACCTAACTTAAATAAATAAATTATGAAATTAAATGGATTTGAAAATTATATCATTACTGAAGCGGTAAATCATTATAAAGAACTAGCTGAAGAAGAAATAGCAAAACTAGAAAAAGATGGTAAAAGAAGCATGATAGCATCAGGTTATTATACTCAAGTATGTAATGATTTACTATATAAAATAGATAAATTAACTTTAGCATCTTATATTAAAGAAAGAAATAAAAAATAAATATGAGTATAGAAATGGAAGCAGTTTTTATGTTAGGTATATTTGCTGGATTTATGGCAATATTAATCTATACATTAGGAGACGGATTAAAAGATAAAGAATAAATTATGGGAACAAGAAGTTTAACTAGGATAATACCTAGGCAAGAAGGCCTTAGCTTTAATGAAGGTCATGAACATGCAGAGGAATCTCATGTTAATATGTATCGTCATTTTGATGGCTATCCAAAAGGACATGGCTTAGAATTAGCAGAATTTTTAAAAGATATAAAAATAATAAATGGTATTGGTGGAAACGCAGAACTTGGCACTCATGCAAATGGGTGTGGATGTTTGGCCGCACAAATGGTAAAACATTTTAAAGATAAAGTTGGATATATTAATTTATATCCCACTAATAATGATGCAGGTGATGAAGATTATATTTATACTATCTACCCTAAAGGTGGAGAGCCTTGCTTTATATCTATTTATAATGTATATGAAGAAAGGTGTATATTTGTAGGGACAGCCTTAGAACTAATAAAAAAATATAATTCTCAATGAGAATACATAAATATAAATATTTCATATTTATAATGAATATAATTATATTATTACATGTTTATAACATAAATTACTTTACAAAACAAATACTAATTAATTTTGATAATAATGACAGATAAAGAATTAAATAAATTGGCTAAATTAGTAGCAAATGAAATAGTGAAAATAATAGAAATAAAACAATTAGATGAAATGTTTATGGATTCATTAAATGATCCATATGAACTTTTAATAGCTGAATTAGCTCGACTTATGACATTATTAACTTCCTATGAAAGCTCAGAACAATATGAGAAAGCAGCAATAATAAAAAATAAAATAGATAAATTACAACAACAAATAGAAAAATTATGATAAAACCAATGTTAGCACATAAGTTTGATAGGTCAACTATAAATTTTACCAAACAAACTTATATACAGCCGAAATTAGACGGTGTTAGATGTGTATTCACAAAAGATGGTGCGTTTTCTCGTACTGGGAAACAATTTATGAATGTAGAGCACATTGAAAAAAAATTAAAAGGTTATTTTAAAAGTAATCCACATAAAATATTAGATGGCGAATTATATAATCACGATTTAAAAAATGATTTTGAGAAGATTATATCCTTAGTAAGAAAACAAAAACCAAGTAAAGATGACGCTAAAGAAGCTAAGAAATTAGTAGAATATCACATATATGATATTATAGAAGATAATACTTTATACACAGATAGATATAAATATTTATGTAGAGTATTTAATCAAAAACCATTTTTAAAAAGTTCTATTAAATTAGTAAATACATATCCAGTAATTGGACTAGATGCAGTAGAAAAATGTCACGAATCTTTTCTTGAGCAAGGATATGAAGGCTCTATAATTAGAGTAAATGGTGTATATAAGCCTACTAGATCTTGGAATTTACAAAAAATAAAAGATTTTCATGATACTGAAGCTATTATTGTAGGATATGAAACTGGCAAAGGTAAACGTGAAGGTCATCTTGGTAAATTTATAATGCAAGATGATGATGGAATAGAATTTGGATGTCCACCGGGTAAAGGATATACATATAAAGATATGAAAAAGATGTTAGATAATATAGATGACTATATTGGTAAACGTGCTACTTTTACATATTTCCAAAGAACTAAAGCAGGTAGTTATAGACACCCACTATTTAAAGGATTAAGAAATTATGAATAAATGTAAATTTTGTGATAGTACAGCATTAGTATATCACTATTATATATGCGACTCTAAATGTGAAGAATGTGGAGAGTGGCAGGAAGGAGAAGAATTATGAGAAAATTAATATATAAACTTTATAATGAGAATATGATATCTGAAGAGGTAGTACATATCTTATTAGATAAATTAGAAGAATGAGTAGAAAAAAATTATATGAACATTTTATAAGCACAGACTGGAATGGCCTTGCTACAAAAATTAAAAATTTAAAGAAAAAAACAAAGAAAAGGAAATGAAAAAATATAATATATTAAATTATATCCGACATAAAGAAGATATAAAAGAATGTATGCCTCCCTTAAAAGATTTTCAAGATTATAACAGAAAAGAATTGATAATTAAATTTATGCCATTAGTGGAAGCAATGGCAAGAAAATTTTCAACTTCTCAACAAGCTTCTGGTATATTAACTATAAATGATTTATTACAGATTGGATATGAAGGATTAACTAAAGCTGTAGATAGATTAGTATGGGATAAAATGAAGAATGAAGATGGTAAATGGAAATCCCAAGATGAAATAGAAAAAACTTTAAAATCATTTTTTAGTAAAAGAATTAAAGGTAGGATCAGAAGAAGAATAGATGTATTAAGAGGAAATATAAAAATACCTGAGCATAGATTAAATGAAATGAGAAATACTAAAGATAAAAAAATTGTAGAAATGTTTTTTAATTCAATATTTCTAAGTATTGATGCTCAAGTAAATAATGAAAATTTATTTAGTGAAATACCTGATAAATCAGAACCTTATAATATTCCATTAATGAATATTTATCTTAAAAGTTTAATGACTAAACATTTAAATCATACAGAATATGAAGTATTAAGATTATCATATGGTTTAGATTGTGAAAAGCATTCTGGTAAAGAAATAGCTAAGAAATTAAACATTATAGGAGCTAGTGATTATGTTAGAGTTTCAGAGCTTAAAAAGCAAGCTGTTAAGACTTTAATTGAGAATGTAGACCATTCGCAAGTCCTTGATTACCTATAGATTAGGAATGTAAAAGCAAATATTAATACGTAATTATAATAATATGACCATTTACGAAAAATTATCGACAATTCAACAAAGATTTAAATCGAAAAAAAGTAGATTTAATTCATTCGGCAAATATTACTTCCGGTCAGCCGAAGACATTCTAGAAGCTACAAAACCCTTTTTAAAGGAGTTAAATGTAACAGTAACAATTAATGAAGAATTAATTTCAACTGAGCCTATACCTGTTATTCAAACAACTGCAACATTGCATGATGAAAAAGGTATGGCTTT
>Ga0080013_1001363_pt1 | contig 32671 bp, 56 predicted proteins | sample ETNvirenome_6_85_FD_69236 | JGI IMG/M metagenome (GOLD analysis project Ga0080013, IMG submission 69236) | Marine viral communities from the Pacific Ocean - ETNP_6_85 (SPADES assembly) (version 2) | ecosystem: Environmental > Aquatic > Marine > Oceanic | place: Pacific Ocean | collected 2013-06-19
ATTCTTTACTTCATATAGTGAAAAAACCATAAATCGATATAAGGCATAAATTGCTCCAAGAAGGAGTATCAATGGTAGCCCATATTCTTCGACTGCTATTAAAACATCTTCCATTATTCGGGTACCTCCACTTTTATCATTGGAATCTCAAACGCTGCCTTCTCGTCATCAGAGATGACACTGATTGCGCCGTAATCTTCCTTGACCATAGATTTATCTTGGTTGGTTTTTTATTTAAAGCTTTTTACACTAAGTCTATTGTATAAAGGATGCCGTATATAGCTCCCCCTGCCAACATTATCCTCAGTGCATCTCGCTGGATTCGATTCATATCCATATTTGCTCCTATATTCCTTGGGGTGATAGATGTATTAATACTTGGTGCCAAAGAAATTTTCACGTATATATTATATATCTAAGACATAGTGTGCTTAATATCTATACTTGCTTAGTTTATCTATCCAACACAGACTTTAAATATCAATCAAGTCTATCCAATAATATGAAGAAAGAACAAAGCGTCAGCGACGCGTCCTTTAGTGTAACGCTCGATGCAGAAGATTGGCTTACCGAAATCCCGGCAGAGGATGAATGGAAGCCCGGCATACTAAAACTAAGTCCTTCAAAGATTAATACATTTTTGAAATGCCCACGACAGTTTTACCACCAGTATATAGAAAAGCTACCTCAAAAATTTACCATACATCTTTTCAGAGGTACTATAGTTCACGATATTCTGGAAAAGCTATTTACAGAACGCTTCAAATATGCCAGTAGGTGGCGTAACCAAGCTGCCCAAAAATGGGTAGTAGAACAATTCGAAGAAAAATGGAACGACCTTGTGGACAATAAGGCTTGGCTATTCAAAGATTACGATGAACCTACCTTCCGTAAAGAGACCAAAGCAATGCTCGTCAATTTTTGCGACCGTACTGAACGTAAATTAGCTGAATTGATTGAATGGAATATATACAGGTCGAAGGATATGGCCTTCAATAATGTGCGGCCCAAATTTGCTGAACAGCGTATCTATAACGATGACCTCAGAATCACCGGTATCATAGATTCTGTCGTACAAGACTTCGAAAAGAATATCTCTATCATAGACTATAAGACTTCTAAGAGATATAGACCTTACTTACCCGATGACTATTATAGGCAATTAATTATATACGCGCTGCTATATTATGAGAAGACGGGCGTAGTACCAATGTTTGCCGGGGTGAACTGGTTACGCTATGACGATACCTATTTTGTTCGTATCACAAGCAGTGAATTGAGCGAGGCGAGACGCCTTATTCAAAACATCCATACAGAACTTATAAATAGGGGTGAAGACAAAGATAAGTATGAAAAGGTGCCGCAGAAATTATGTGAGTGGTGCGCTTTCTACAAGAATCCTTGTTATCCAAAGGTGAAAGAATGAGTAATAATACTACAACAAACCAAACTAGTAACACAACCACCAATGATACAGTAGCTGGTGGCGCTGTCGATTCTATAGTTGACACGCTGCTCGATTTATTGGGAGCTAACCAAGAACTGCTGGGTGTCGTTGGTGTTGCTGCAGGGGCAGGGAGCCTCGCTTACTATCGCATTCCCCGAGTAAGGGAAGTAGCAGACAAGTATCTGCCTGTGGTGCAAATCAGAGCACTCATAAATAAGCTATTCAAAAGGCACGGTAAAGAAATCGATGCCCTTATGGATGCTAATTTGACGAAACTTCAGAAAGTTGCTTTCGAAAAGATGGACTCAACGTTACAGAAACAAGTCAAAGACCAAGTTCTTAGAGAGGTTATCCTATCAGCATACGACCAGACTGATGATAAACTTAAGAAACAAGTCCGCGATGATGTAAGAAGTGCGTTAGCCAAAGCTCGTGGTGAATCCTAGAATTTTTTAGGGTTACATTTCACGCAGCGCGAATTTCCATCATAGTCCGTAACTATAGCTCGCCCCTCACAGAGAGGACACTCGTACATTATTTGAACCATAGATAGTATATCAGTATTAGTAAACATAATCCGTTCCCTATGACATACATCAGAGCTTCTGGAAATGTAATTTGTCTTAAAATATGGGGTAACCACTCGCTCTCTTCTTGGTGTTTTGTTTTTATTGCTCCTTTGGGGTTTAATCTATAATGTGGAAGGTACTTCCAGCAATCAGGACAGAGTTGTGCTGTAGCTAAATAGTTGGGTTGGTCAAAGTATACCCCACATCTGACGCATTGATGCCAGTTCATACATTCTATACTACGAGCAGGTATAAATCTTTTTGCCCTCAAAATTAGGCAGCCCAAAATTTCCCCCCGGAATTTTCACCGATTTGTGGAAAGGGCCAGGGGTTTGATCAATGAAAAAAAAATTTTCTGCTTAGACCGGTGAGTTTTTACAGTGAGAATATACCGAGTTTTTAGGGCTGATAAAACAACCAGATTTTAACGCACATTCTAAACCACTTATGCATAGTCGACCACTTGTCAAAAGTTGGCTAAACTCAGTCGATTTTATACTATGAATATTAGAATATTGAACGCTATTATCTGGTTGAGTAGCACAGATATTTGTTTGATTTTCAGTGCTATAAATCTTTATTTGGAACGCATTAAAACCGGTTAAATTTAAGGTCTTTAACTGGTTTCCTCTTCGCTCGTTTCCTCGGACAATTTCGCTAACTCTTTTTCTGCTTCTTTTCGCAGTTTTGGAGGTAGTGCTTTCATCATATCCATAAGGACATTCTCGGGGTTCTTTGTCCTTTCTAATTGACGGGCTGCTTTCTGTCCTGTGCTCATTGTGGATGGCATTTCTGCGAGCACATAAGGTGCAATAGTTAGTGCTTGTTTGCTGTTCTCTTTTGCCCACTTTGGAAGTGCTCTTATTAGCGCCGGCATTGTGCCCTTTTTGGGCGTTATTCCAAGTGCATTTTGACAGACTAACTTTTGTGCTTGTGTGATATGAATACAGGCTTTCTCGCTGTTGTCTTTTTGAGGTGTTTTTTCGCTCATATAATTTTACTCCATTTATATCTATACAGTTCTTAATACTGCTCAGTTCTAAGGGTAGGCTATCGCGTATTTGGGCTTTAGCTTTCTGCTCGTTAACTCCCTTTTCATTCATAACTAAATATAGTAGTAACGCACACACTATATATACTATCTAAGCACAATGGACAGTGCTAAAGGGGTAAATATGAACCCGAACCCCTTTTTATTATGAGCACTTTTTTAGGGGTTCTTTTGAGCAGTTTTTTTAATGTTCTTTTGAGCAGATTTTTAAAAATGGTTTGAGCAGATAAAAACAAATCCGGGTGCTCAGAAGATCTTTAGTAAAGTGAGCAGTTTTTCTACAGGTAATTAGCTCAGTGAGAAACCTGGCCGTTCGCGCGGTGAGAAATCTGAGCATTGAGCGGTGAGCGTTTTTTGATTTGCTCAAAGGACTTACTGAAAATTGATCAAATGCTCAAACTCTATACAGGTAATTGGGGCCGTGAGAAACGAGCACTGGTGTAGTGAGAAAATGAGCAAACTAAAACCGCAGTTTAAGTTCGAACCGGTTCGGATTTGTTTAAACAAAGCATAGAAATTCCTGGGCTCATATATATTATTAATTAATGCTCAGTTAAGCAATTCTTATATGCTCAGTAAAGATAATAAAGAGTGCTCAGTAGATAGAAGATATAATATATCCTTATAATATATTTATTTGCTCAGTATATAGCTATACCACCGCTCAACCAACCGCTTATATATAGCGTCGGTATTGAAAGGATGTGCTCACACTTGCAAAATGTTTTTATACGCTCAGTCCAAACCTGAGCGACCGCGCTATCCTCTCACCTTTAGCGAGCGTCCTAATTTGTAAGTGTTTGCACACTACTACATTTATACTATGAGCAGAAATATCAAAGAAGCAATGAGCAGATTAGGCGAAAGGGCAACGGTCTGTGTGCCTGAACCAGAACCGCTCAGTGAAACAGATATACGAAATGAGCACATAGAAACTCTGCAACGCTATATGGGTGATTTGAATTTTGAGCTGTTTGATGATGATGCCATCGAGCTGATGGCAAACACACTTGCTCAGACCCTGAAAGGAAAACAGCGCGATATATATGGCCGTGAGCAGATGTATGCTAATAGATTGAGCACTTCTTTACAGATTCGTATGTGGAAACCGTGCCCTGATTTTGTGGTCGAACAACATTTAATTGTAGTGCGCGAAAACAATCGAGTGGATAGGCTCAATAGAAAATTAATGACCGAGCAGGATTATAATAAAGCAATGGGCGGTAAAGAAGGTTACGATTTGCTCATAGCTATTCCATATCCCAACGCTTGGAAATCTGCCCGAGAACGAGCACATCATATTGAAACAAGTGCTCTATTGGAAGAATGGCAAACGCGCAGAAGATGGTGGAAGAATGTGAGCGAAGGTAGAGTTAACCTTCGCTCAGATAATAAAATGATTTATCACGCTAAAAACGAGGTATTAGAATGAGCAAAGAAGAAAAAGAATCCGAGCAATCGGAAGAAGTGGAACAGCTCAGTGACTCAATGAAACAAGTGCTCAGAGGTATAACTGGCGACCCGCTTAAAGTAATGGCAGGACTCGCTCAGATTGAAAAACATTCTGGCGAGCGTATCATATTGAGTGTTCCGAGCGATGACCACCCACGAATGAGAGCATTAGAAAAGTTCTCGGTTTGGTGGTTCAGAGACGATAGTGCGAGCACACCGTTTCATATTAGCTGTGCGGTCGAAGAATTTATGACCGCTATAACTAATCCTGAACAACCGCACATAGACGAATTGCTTCGAGCAGTTCGAACAACCTACAAAAGCGCAGAAGCATTACCAATTCGAGGTAAAAACCGATATGATAGTGATAAGAGCGTTGTAGATGGGCGTTATATACGCAGACAAAGGAGATAAAAAATGAGCAAACAAAAGAAGTTTTGTGTAATCTGTAAAACACAACCAGCACTGCGCGGTGCATACTTGAAAATGTGCAAACCGTGCTACAAAAAAATGAGCGATGGTATGTCTAACTGGATGAGCAAAGGGAAGTAAAACAAATGAACGAAGAATTAATGATTTATGAGAGCGATGAGTTTGAAGACTCTGAGCAGATCGATGTGAATCCATTAGTAAAGATTGCTGAACAAGTAAATGAGCTAATGGGTGGTTATCAACCGAGCGTTGTAACAACAGGACCAATGAGCGTAATGGAGAATAATTAAATGAGCATAGAAGATAAGATAAAAGAGCTCGGTGGTGTAGTATATATGAACAGTCGAGGTGAAATTATATGGCTCAAAGGAAACACAACCAGAGTGCTCAAAGTGACAACAGAAGCATTGCGCTTATGCCGGGATAGAAAATGAGCGGTATATTTTATGAATGTGAGCATTGCAGATGTATAATATCGCTCCCTTTTGAATGTAAGAATTGCTTTGGAGAATAAAATTTAAATGAGCAGAAAAATGAAGAAATTAAAGCGCAGAAAAAATGATGAGAAAGTGGACACATATAAATTATTTACACAGCTCTTAATGATTGGTTTTAAACTGCTCTATATACAGAGAAAATATGGGCTCGATTTCAGAGTAAGAGATACGAGCAAATCAGAGGAAAAAGAATGAGCAGATGTTATAGCTGTTTACAGCGCGATTGTGTCTGTGAAGATTTGAGCGATGGATGGTGGGAATTTCTGCTCGAAGGAGAATAAAAAGATGGGTGGAGAATATAAGAGATTTATTGAGCAGTTCTGGAAAGATTGGTTTGAGCGTGAGAAAAAATTAAAAAGTGAGCAGATGTGTATGCATAATCATAGCGATGAACACAAATGGAAAACGCTCAAAGAAACTGAGAAACCAACGAGCACTGAGATTTGTGAGAATTGCTTAGTAATAAGAGAAAAAATATGAGCAAAAGATGTGTAGATAGTCCGAGCAAATTACATCAATTCGGAAAGTGGCATTACCGCAGTGGTGGTATGAGCCATTCGATGTGTAAATGGTGCTCGAAGCCAAAATATGAAATGAACCCTTCTTCTGAGAAGCGATGGGTTAATCTAAACGAGGACAAATGAGCAGAAAAAACTGTGCTAAAGAGGACATAGGCAAAGAATGTATGTGCGAAGATTGTGTAAACGATTTAGCGGCAAATGTGGCAGCGATGGGAGCGGATGACTTTGAGTGAAGTGAGCCGTGACGAGTGCTGTCCAACGTGCGGTCAATATAAATTGACACTGCGCGATAAACTTATGCTTCAAGTGGGCATATGGGAGTATGAACGATGGTCGAAGAATTTTTAGAAGGACTGAGCGTACACAGAAGATGTGACTTAGCGATGGAATATTTAATGTCGCGTGGTTTTGGTTTTGATTACCGCGAGGATAAAGAACCTCACACTGGACTAATACATCCTATTTTTCGTGAGCATCCCGAAGTGCGCTGGATGAGTGATAAGGATATAATTAAACTTGAGCGATTGTTTAATGACTTTACCCCTCACAGAAAAATTTACGATTGGCTCAATCCAAAAGGAGACTAAATGAGCAAATGTAAAAATTGTAATGCTCAGTCTTTGAGAGAAATGGCCGTCTGTAAAAAATGTTTTCAATATATCACACGAAATTGCCCCACTGTGCGCAAAGGTGTGGATGGAATAGACTTAAAAATAAGGACATAAATGAGCAAATTATCAGAATATAAATGGTTCATAGAGATAACCGAGAAAGTGAGCATAATAGATAAATGTTATAAGTGCGGTAGAGTGATACACTCACCGCTCATAATGTGCTGGATGAATTGCACAAAAGAATATATGAATCAACGATGAAATCAATAGAATTATACTGCTCGCATTGCGAGAGATATATTGCTCAATGGCGAATTGTCAACCGAGCAATCATACAGGTAAAAAAGTGCTATCTGTGTGGTAAAACTGAGCACTTAAAAAACAAACAATGAGTGAATACGAAAAGAAAGAAGTGAGCAAATTGAGGGAGGCTTTTAATGAGCTAATCACCTCAGTAGATGCGCGCGAAATGAGCTGGAATAACGAGCGTTCCCTTCGTAATCGTGTGGTGGAATGTTGCGACGACTCTCTGAACGAATTATATAAATTCGATAGAGCAGAACTTGACAACGTGAAACAAGCATACGAGCTGTTAGGAATCGCTAAAGGAATTGAAATCGCTTTGAGCATTGCGGGAATCAACACCGAGTCTATCGGTGAAGATATAACGCACGTTAAAAGAGGCCACAATAAGCGAGTAGAACAATTAAAGGATGAGCATAAAGAGATGCAGAAACTGCGCGATGATATTATGACAGATTTACGCAAAAGAAAGACTTGTGAATTTAGCTGTTGCGTAGAGACAGAAGAGCTCAAAGAGGTTGAATAAGACCGCTCGCCGGGAACATATTGGTCTGAGCAAATGATCTTGAATTGGTCTGAGCATTAGCTTTTTTTAAATTTGGACACATAAGCTAAAACCTTATAAACTTTAAAAACTGAGAAAAATTGAGCATATGAGAAACTGAGAAATGGACACTGAGATACTGAGAAACCGAGCCAGTGAGATACTGAGAATATGAACATATTAATTAATGAGAAACCGAGCGATTATTTACTGAGAATAGGCTCAACCAACAGATTATATACTGCGTCGGTATTAGGATTTTACGAGCGCTATGCAAAATAACGAATCACCGAGCGATTGTATCTGTGAGCTTTGCTCAGATAAGATAGGGAGTGATGGTGATGCCGTTTATTCAACAGATGAGCATACTATATTATGTCATAAGTGTTATGCAAAACAGCCCCGATGCTCAGGTTGTAATGAAAGAAATGCTCAATCAGATTTAGAAGAATTAAAGGATGATGAATTTTATTGTTCGAGCTGTTATGACTCAATGCGAGTGTGCTATGCTTGTAGTAATACAATAGACATTGATAGCCATCGCTATTTTTACTATAATGATGAATACTACTGCTCAGGCTGTGCCCGAGACAACGAAGCATATTGTTGTGAAAACTGCTCAGAAACAATTACAATCGCCGAGTATGCAAATTCTGAGGGCGAAGGTTTTGTTAATGACTATTTGTGCTATCCGTGTTGGGAACGAAAGGGCGAATCATCTCATATTATAGAGGAAAGACAAACTACTATTGAAAAGTCCACATTAGACCAACATTATTGGCGCGGTGGTGTGACAGCATCTGCTCAAACAAAGCGAGAATGGGCTGCTCACAAAATGTTTTTCGATGATTTTTATAACTTCTGCTCAGGTGAATACGAGCATAATGACTTTGCGTTGCGTAAAGGTGCGCTCGGTTATGGAGAATATGGTTGGTTCAAAACAAATGCTGAAATTAGCACAAGTATAAATAATGACTTTGCTGATTTCATTTATGGTTTAATACGCGATGAAAATTTAGTAAGACCGCACAAAAAGATTGGAATGGTTCAGCCCTTTGCAGAGGCATTTCAAAAGCACACTGTTTTTTATCTAACCGATGAAAAGTATAAGGATAAAGAGAAACAAATAATGTGGAAATATCCGCTCGATGAAAATGGAAAGGTTATAACCCATTATGTTGATTATGTGGCGCGCGATGAATTACTAAAATGTATAAAGAATCGTATAATGCCTGATGGCTCACCTTTAATTAAGAAAATGAGCAAACTGTTGCGCTCAAACAATAAGAAAATTTGGGAGCGATGGAGTCAATATAGAAGAACGTGGAGAAATTACAAAACAAACGCTATGACGCTTAATATTCCAATGCGCATAGGGTTTGACACCAGTGCTCAGAAGAATGTTGTTCAATTTAACAATCGAGTAGGCGCTTGTCAGAACGATGAATATAGAGAAACGCTCGGATTCAATCAGATTGTAATGTGCGCTAATCCTCATTTATATTTACTCTTTTATGACCCTGAAAATAGCGAAAGAATTATTGGTCGTAGTGTCATAAGATTATTTTATAGGCGCAATCAATATGATATAGATAAGAAAACATTATTTGTTATGCCGAGCAGATTATATTTAGATAAGTTTACACACGCTAAAAATGATCTTTACGCAGCAATGTTTAAAGGTTTGAACGAATGGTTGCCAATCATTAAGCAGTCTTTTAAAGTAGACGAGGCGGTGCTCGGAGCTTATAAGGTCACTCGGCACGATGGCACAAGTGTATATGAATATTTAAAAATGAGTAAAGATGATGATTTAACTATAGTCAATTCGACTGATAGTCGTGAGTCCTTAGCGTCATTATGGTATTATCCTATATGGTTGGAAAGACCGAGCGAAGAAGCATACTGGAGTTATTACTCTGATGAATATCAATCTCAGCAAGTGGCTGAATGTAGTAGCGACGCTCAAAGTAGATGGGCGATGCGCGATACTTATACTGGTGACATAGCATATATAGGGGTTAATCAATGAGCAGTGAAGAAGATAAACAGATGAGCATAGAGGAGGCTAAAGAATTGGACTCAGAAATAATTGTATTTAGTGGTGACGATGAAGAAGAAGAACAGACTTTAGAAAGTAGATTCACTTTAGTAAACGAAATGAAAACTGACGAGCGAGGAATTACACTTCTCAAAGATATGTATGAAATATTTAGTCCGAGCGGTCGTGAACACGCGATGTTAGTGTTTGTGAGCAAATGGCTTCAAGCAAACGGTATTGAACATAAAATAGATAGTATGGGAAATATATATGCTCAGAACAAAGTCAGAGGCTCAAAGAGAATTATAATAAACGCTCATATGGATACAGTAGCGAGTGGACCAGCTGATATACAAGTAACGCACATTAAAAAGGATGTTATCATATCAAGCTCAAATAACCAAGTTATCGGTGCAGATGATAAAAACGGCCTTTGGTGTGTTTTGCGTTTGCTCACTGATAAAGAAGTAGATACGCCTTTAACAGCGTTAATTTGTGTAGAAGAAGAAAGCGGTTGTAATGGCTCACAGTTTGCTATGGACAATCACGCAGATTATTTTGAAGATTGTGTCTTCAATATGACTATTGATAGGCGCGGTGATACTGATATTATTATAGAGAATTTTGATATAACATTGTGCTCAGATAAAATGCAGAAAAAACTGAGCAAATGGGGGAAACCCTTTGGGCTCAAAAATACAACAGGTTCTATAAGCGATGTATCAAATATTGTAGAGAACCTAAAAATTAATGGCATTAACCTGTTCGCTGGTTATCACGACGCTCACTCTGGAAGTGAGCATACGTCAATGCTCGAACTTATCAAATCATATACATTTCAAAAGTATTTATTACCTGAATTACATAAGCACTTTATGTTAAATCCTGATGATGTAGAATTTAAAGACTTTAACGCTTACAAGTCTATCACTTACTATGGGCGTTATAATTATGGAGATATAAGCAGTTATGGAGGCAAAGTAAGGCCTTATAAGATGTCCGAGAAAAAGTCCTTTGGGACTGTGGATGAAATGAGCGTTATAGAAGCATTTGAAGATTGCGTCGATGAACTCGATAGGTTAGCAAATGATCAACAGCTCTACTATGCGTTAATAGACGCTGACTATGAGCTTTCACACAGCAAAAAATCGCTCAAAATATTACAAGCCTACTATCTAATGCCTGAAATATGCTCTAAGCTAAGTTATTATTTCAATGTGACTTCAAATCAGCTCGGCGACGCTGTTATCTCGGTTAAAGAGATAGTGCAGTTTGCGACTGAAGAAGCGCTCATTCACAAAGAGTGCGAAGAGCTTGATGGTGATATTAGTCCTTCGCTCGATAAACCAAAATATACTGGTATAGATAAAAGAGATTATGATAGCGAATGGGGAGGTTACTAAATGAGCAGAAAAAAGAATGAATATCTGGTGTGTCCTGATTGCTCAAACAAAGATTGTTTGTCTAAGCGAAGAGAACAGGATGGAGAGAACATTTATTACTGTTCAATCTGTCAATTTGAATATTTTGACAGTGAGATTATAAGAAAAAGTTATTCGCTCAGTAGATTTATTAATAGCGACGGTGAGGAAAAATGGGTTCACCATAATGACGCATATCGTGTGAGCAAACTAATCAAAAAGAATATGAGCCCAGGAAAACCGAGCCGTAGGTTCAATAGACGTGATAGTAAACTGCTCAGGAGTTTGAAAAAGAAATGACACAGATGATTATAATTGATAATGCTCAAGTAAACAGGTTAAAATTGGACTATGAGAATCCTGTTGGTTTGTTCCAACCATCATATATGAGAAATCGCAGAAATAGGTTGTATAAACTGCGCCAAGCTATCTATGAGAAACCGTTCACTGAGAGAGATAACCATTTGCCTTATACTGTTATCACCTTTTTAGCTCATCATAAGAGCAATAGACCGTTCATTAGGAGAGTATACCGTGCTCGAAGAAAATCAAATAGTGAGTGGATGGCACAAATTGATAGTGTTCTAAAAAGGATTTTTAAATTATACCATACTAACGTAATTTCAGGTGACTTAGTAATTCACAAAACTGCTGAACGCTCGGGAACTGAGTTTGAGCAGTGGCCTTTAGTGTATAAGCGCAGAGCAAATTATGAGTGTTGGTTCGTAACGGGAATGACTCAGTGGGTTGAGGATTTAAATAGTTTCGCTCATTCTATTCACTCACCCAGTGAGCCTTCCCAAAGCATTTATCAAACTACTGAGCGGATACCATTTGCTCAAAAGCAGATGATGTTATTTAAGCAAAAACTTAGCCCTCAGATAGTCGGTAAAGAGCGAACAGAAAATGACTTTTATACATTATTCAAACGAGCAGAGTGGGTGAAAATCATTCGTAAGCACTTTAACCCTATTCTTTGGAGCGAACTGATTTGGGATGGAACGCCTCGTGCTGGTATTTGTATATACGTTAAAGGTCGAGCTTATTGGACTCAGATGGGCCGAGATAAGTGTAATTGGTATGTTAAAGAACATAGCTCACGAGTATTTCAACCACCGCTCAGTGTATGGTTTAATTCAGATAGCGATGACCCTGATTTTTTAGGGCGTTATTTAGCGTGGTGCAATAAGTTCGGAGATTTACCACGTGAAATAAGTGATATGTATCCCGAGTCTGAGGAGTATGAAGATTAGATATGAGCGATGAAGATAAAGTGGACCGAGCGAAGGTTGTGGCAGAGGGTTTACTAATGGCGATGCTTATATCTGATCTTTTTGGGGATAAAATAGTGAGCGATAATATGGATGACCCTGAGATTATAGGATTATCATTTAAAGAGAGCGAATATGGAGAGGAAATTGAGCCTGTTATGTATGATAAAACGCTCATAGACCCTCCAAAAAACAGTAATAAGCTGGAGGGAGAGAAGTGAGCAAAGAAAAGACAATTACCGATATGATTTCGAGAGCCTTAAATCGCTCAATAAAGGATGAATTTACTGAGAATATATGTAAACAATGTGGTGAGCCATCTTATTTGGGCTTTTCACACTGTAAAAAGTGTCACGACTATTTCAGGTTTGTTAATCCTTGGACCGCACAGAATCAACAGGAGAGAAATGAGCAGAGAAATTAAAGAGGGAGTCGTCGTAAATATATGAGCAGAAGTATGGATTTTGGATTCACTATGTATTATCGCAAAGAGCGGAAAATTGGAGGTAAAGAGTTTACTACGACTTGGTATGATATGAACAGAAAATCGGCAGATAGACGAGCATACAATTTACGCCGATGTGGATGGTATGCTAGAGTCATACTTGCTCGTATTATGAATAATGGAACTAAGCGTTATGAAGTGTATTATAGAAGCAAAACAGGAGATATAAAATGAACAGAAAAAAGCGAGTTAGAGTGGGCTTTATAAAGAGAAAAGGTCCGTGTAAATGTCCTAAGGGAGATTTGTGTCCACGACCTAATGCTAATGCGTGTAAACGACGCGCTGAGAGATTTGCACAGAGGGAGAGACTGAGAAATGAATAGTAATAAACGTGCTCATTTGAAGATATTAGAAAAAATTTATAGACGCAAAAAGATAATTAATAAGTGCTGTGATAGTGTAGGCCGGTCCATCATCGGGCAATCTCGTTGCTCGGACGCTGGTTCAAATCCAGCTCACAGCACCATTATTTTTATTAACGGTAGAAGGGAGGTGATTTACTCAAGTGGATAGGTAGAGAGTTGCTCAATCATTTTTTGTTTTTAATGACCGTTTGCTCCTTCGGGAGTTCGATAGGTTCATATCCTTAGGAATAGTGTGGTCATTATACCAACCTTTGGAAATATACCTGAGAACTTTCTGAGCAATTCTTTACCCCATAAATGAGCAAATTGATCTTATGAGAAACTATCGAAACGGCGCAAAGTGTGTGAATGGTCCACCCCATCAAGCAGGCGCATATGAGAACTGGAATTGGTGCTCAATATGTCACTCTATCTATGAGAAAACCATAACGCGCTGTCTAAAGTGTAATCAAACGCTGAGATTCAAGTCACACGGAAATAGCAGATGGGCTAAATGGAGACCAATAAAGGAGTGAGAAAATGTTAGAGTATAAAAACGGAGAAAAATCGTGCATTGGACCCTCCAAAAATAAGGGTGGTTATGGTAAATGGAACTGGTGTTGTAAATGCACATCCATTTGGGACAAAACTCATTACCAATGTGGTGAGTGTCATAACAGATTACGGTTTAAAGGGCGCTATATAAGTAGGCGCGAAAGGGAGAAAAAGAATGAACGAAGAAAATGAAAGAGATTGCTTTCACTGTGAGGAACACAAGGTTTATAACCTCGATATATATTGTGAGCAATGTCTATGGGACATACATTTAAACAGGAATTGGTATGCAAAAATCAGAAAGAAGTGAGCTGAGAAAGTTATTGAAAAAGCACTACGGCCAACGAAGGCCGAGCGCTGTTGAGATTCTAAAAGTAATGGAGATGTATAATATGAGAGCGCCTAAAAAAAGAGGGCGACCGAGAAAAAAGAAGTGATATAATGGACAAAGAGAAGAAAAAAAAGGATGCTAAACTTTTGATTAAGTTAGCGGATAAAGAAGACGAATTAGATGTGCTTTATGAGAAATTAGTAGAGCACATACGAAATGAATCTGAGTGGTTAGAGGAGAATGTGGCGACAGCGCTGAGAGATTTGATAGATATGGAAGATACAGCATCATATGAGAGTGGACTTTCCCTTTTGAGTGATGTGACATCTGAAATCAAGCACGTTCTGAACAAATGTGAAGACAATTACAGTGTATTCAGTGACGCACAGGACCTCGAAGTGGAAGTAAATGAACTGAGGAGTGACCTATGAAAATAAGACGCGAACTAAAATACGCTACGTTCGAATGGGATGATGAAGAAAAGAGCATACTAATTGAAACTAAAAGTAGCGAACCTTTAAGAGATGATATCGACATTCATCCCATCAATGGGCGCGTAAAATTGAACAAAGTTTACGCTTTCTCTTTGATGAGATTCGTTGTAAGAATCGCTCAGAGAAATTGGTTCAGGAAGTTAAAATGAGAAGAAAGCATATGTATAATAAGGAAACTCGTATGACCCTATGTGGTCATACATTGACGGTGCAGGAAAAACGAACTGCTCGGATCAATAAACTGAGAAACACAAATTGTAAAAATTGTAAGAGAATGTATTTGAATGGAGAAAAAGAGGATGGTTGAGATACCCAATAGTTCACAAACAGAACAGATATATGAGCTTATGAGAAAGAACGCAGAGCTCGAAGAAATGATAGCTGGTGCTATGCAAAAGGAGAAGGAACTGCTCAATACTATAACGAATATAGCAGAGGTAATATATTACCAATCTCCGCTCAGCCATCAGGATAGTTGGCTCGAAAGTTTAATAATGAAAGGTATGTGGACACCTGAGAATGACCCACCATATGATTCAGACAGGGCAAGTGAGATGGAAGCAAATGTTTGTGCATCATCTGATAGCTACATATATGAATCCCCTGATGGTGGAAAGACCATATACAGGCGAAAATTCGGATGCTCTACAAAAGAAAAAATAAGGTGAATAATATGACAAGTGCAGATTGGTTCTTACTTTTAGCCCTTTTTATGTCTATATGGATGTTAATGTTTATGCGTTATTGGAATGGTGTGTAAGTGATGAAAAAGCATAGAAAATACAGATTAGTGGCAAAACAACCGTATGAGGGTTATACATTGCCAAAAAGTAGTGAGAAAGGACAGCCCTTTGTTGACTTTAACGAAGTTCTGAAAAAAGAGCCGAGAAAAGTAAAAACGGTAAAGAAAAGGAGAGCTTAGTTAAGCATTAATAAAGATATAGCATACTATGTTTAAGATATATAATATATACAGGAAAATACAATGAATAAAATAGAGAAGTGTGAACTGTGCAGAGAAACTGCAACGGCCTATGGTGGATTGCTGAGATTAAAAGATGGTAGAGTGTTCCATATGGAGTGCGCTATGAGATACTCAGAGCTGAGAATACGCGATGTAGAGGAATTTGTGGAAGCAACAGGAGAAATATGAGCAAAGATGATGACCCTAATCTGAGTAAAGCGTTAAAGGAAGCACGTAGTAAGGGAGCCTTCCGACACTTGCGTGATGGTAAGCATTTTACTTGCGACTGTGAGCATAAAGGATTTGATCACATTCATACCACAAAAATAGACTATTTCTTATGCAGTTGTGATAAAATTTATAAACTAACTGATTTAAAAAATTGGGAGTTTGTGAACTATGATAGCTGTTATTATTGTAACAGACCGAAAGATGTTTGTGTGGGCGCTGACATTGATTGTAAAAGCCCGGAGAAAAAAAATGGATAAAGACGCAGAGGAGTTTTGGAAAGAGTGGGTGACAGACCTCAAAGATGAGCTTGACACTTACAAAAAGTTAGCTAAAGAGCGTGGAGAATTGAATGTAAAGTTAGCCCACCAGCTTGAACGTATGGTTGACAAGCCTCGAAATAGCAGGGCGGTTTCCTCTCCGTTAGAGTGGGTGCCTCCCACTAAAAGCGACGAAGAACTCAATGCTTTGAAGGAAGAAGATAAAAGTATGTGGATATGCACAGCTTGTGATAAGTCCACATATGAAACTGAGTATGATTACCTAGCATCGAGAACTTTGCACTTAGAGTGTGCTCTTAAAGAGGAGATGAAGAATGACCCTTTGTGATAAATGTGGTATAAATGAAGCGTATGGTCCCAATGTAGGTGCAGCGCTCAAAGTCCAAAACATCTGCTCTCAGTGTTATAAATATACTAGACATAGGAACAGCAGGTGTAAGTGTAAGTTATGTAGCGACCACCCTATGATGGATAGAGCACCGACAGGCTCAGGGATGGATTAATGAAGTGTAAACAATGTAATGTAAATGAAGCAGGTGAAGGACTGTGCAGTGAAAATGTAGACCGTAGTAACGATACGTGCTTAAAATGTCGTAAATACCTGATACATCAGTTTATAGCAAACGGGAGATAAGATGAAGTGTGAACAATGTGATGAAGAAATGAAAACAAAGGTAAAAAAACCGTTCAAATATATGAAACCTATATGTAGGAAATGTCGTAAATATAACATACACCAATTTGTTAATGGAACAGCGTTAGAAAAAATACCAAACATAGGCTCATCATTATCAGTCTATCTGGAGGATGTGGACGAAATATGAAGTGTTGGAGATGTGGGGATGAAGCGTTGAATTTGTCTGAGAGTGAGTGGCAAGGACAGTCGCCAGTGTGCGGTAAATGTAGAGCTTATATATCACGAGCTGATGCACAACAGCTCACACCAAAACAAAGGAAGGACCCTGCTGCAATAAGATTAAATTGCCGGTGGCTAAGAGGTATGGAGAATAATGGAACGTATTAAGTGCACGAAATGTAATATCCACAACGCGTGTTGGATTAACGGAACACAGTCTACAATATGTGTGAAATGTAAAGAGTATATTAAATACTTATTTGAAACTAAATTAGACGATATGATATATCGAATAAGAGAAGATATTATAGATGAAAATCCAGCTGATATGTGGCCTGAGGAGGATTTATAAAATGACTAAAGCTAAGGTAAATACCTGTCTATTCTGTAAAAGAGTGAATGTAGTATCTATCCACTTCAGAGAGTATGTTTGTGATGACTGTTATGAGAATAACCAAATAGAAAAAAAGAAGGATGTGAGAAAAAAATGAAATGCTTAGATTGTGGAATGAATTATGTGGGTATGAAGAAAGCCAATAAATACAATTGCCCCCACTGTAGTATAGGGGATGAAGAAGGATGCTAGTGGAGGTGAGAATGTGAAAGATATAACCATAACGGTACCAGTTCCAACCGAGCCCGAATGGTGGTTTTTTATAGCTGCGTTTATTATGTTCTGTATGTGGTTGGTGATAGAATGAATGTGCTGAGTTTATTTGATGGAATGTCTTGTGGTCGCATAGCGCTCGAAAGAGCTGGTATTCCTGTTGAGAATTACTTTGCAGCTGAGATTGATAAGTATGCTATACAAATTGCTCAAAAGAATTACCCTGAGATTACACAATTAGGGGATGTTAGAGATATAAATGAGAAATTACATCTACCGAGCATTGACTTAGTGATAGGAGGTTCTCCCTGTCAGGGCTTTTCTAGAGCAGGTAAAGGGCTCAATTTTGAGGACCCCCGTAGTGCGTTGTTCTTTGAATACGTGAGAATACTAAATGAGGTCCGACCTGAGTATTTCCTACTTGAGAATGTGCAAATGAAACAGGAGCATCAAGACGTTGTGAATGAATATTTAGGGGTAGAACCAATAAAGATTAATTCTGCATTGGTATCTGCTCAGAATAGGGTAAGATTATACTGGACTAACATACCTGATATTGTACAACCGGAAGATAAAAAGATAATGCTGAGAGATATCCTTGAGAAAGGTGTGGTAGACCGAGAAAAATCATACTGTATAGATGCAAATTATTTCAAGGGTGGAAACCTCAAGTCATACTTTGGAAAACGTCGCAGACAACTAGTATTTGAGGATAGGCCCTGTGAGCTGAGAGATTTCGATTCTAATGCTGATTGTCACCACGTTGCCAATGCAACAGATATTAATGGACACGACAGCTTAAAGAGAGTGTACGCTGAGAGTGGGAAAGGGCCCACATTAAACGCTTGCACCGGAGGAAATAGAGAGCCTAAGGTTTTGATCGTTCCAGAAGCAACCAAAAAGGGCTACACCGAGATTCAGAACGGTGACTGTTTTGATGCTACTTTCCCCACTTCCAAGACAAGGCGTGGTCGTAATATGAAAGATAAATCTAACTGTTTAACTGCAGCTAATTATGACTATATGCGGTATGAACACCCCACCTATAGAAAACTAACACCGACCGAATGTGAGCGTCTACAGACAGTGCCTGATAGCTATACAGAAGGTGTGAGCAATACTCAGCGTTATAAAATGCTTGGCAATGGATGGACCATAGACGTTATAGCTCATATATTTAGACATTTACCACGTTGGGGGGCGCTAAAATGAATAGATATAGATACGTTGCTGAGAGAATAGAAGATAAGAACGGAAAACCACTGACGGTAAGAATTACTATGAAGAAGAGCAAACCGTCTTGGGATAACTTTCGGATTTGTAACTGTAAATACGGTCATTATAACTGTACCTGTGATGGAAAGGGAGGTAAATATGAAACTCAGTGAATATATACATAGTAAGATGGGGCCACCACACGCTATCACGTGGCGTGCTCGTACAGAAGAACAAATAGAAGAGTGGATAGTAGAATGGTATGTGAGCGAGTTCAACGAAATAGGATGCGATAAAGGAGATACACAACGTATGCCTCCCTCGTGGCTCGCTAATTGGAGAAAATGATGAGGGTTGAATGTTTGAACTGTAATATCGTTTATGGGCGAAGAAAAGGTTATGCTGTGCAATGCAAAAAATGCAAGCGTTGGCTTTATTCCGAGAGTGAGAAAAGAACAAGAGAGAAAAACCCTTATGGACATCACCGAAGACGTTAAATATCTCTGTATCTTTATAACACTATATGCTTATTGGCAGGTGTGTTTATGGATACTGGGAAAAAATTTGAAGCGGAAATCAGAGCGTCTTTAAAGAGCGTTAATTGTTTTTGGTTTCGCATACAAGATACTAATGATGTAAGCAGGTTTGTTAACAAAGCAATAGCTGAAAAACAACCCGCTGACTTTATGGCTGTCTATAAAGGAAAGCCTATTCTAATAGAATGTAAAACGAGCCGTCGCCTTAAATCATTTCCACTTTATTACGGAAATACACCGAGCATTCCTAAGCATCAAATCCAAGCTGCTGTGAAAATAGAACGGAACGGTGGTACCGGGTTCTTTCTGCTGAGAAGAGATAAGCCGAGAAAAAAAAGAGTATGGGCCGTAAGTCCAGAGGGGATAATACAGTTACACAAAAAGGCTACCAAAAAGTCCGTAACGTGGGAAGAAATAGATAAGAGCCCTCACTCTTTCGAGGTGAAACGACTTTCTGCCCCTGTGAGATGGGACTTGGAAAAACTTTTTAAACTTAGACAACCTTTATAAATCAAGGAGGTTTTTCCTTCTTAGGAGGTAAAGAAAATGACAGAGATACTTCAGAAAATTATTGATGACTTAGATAATGATGAGATTGAGACTCTCAACATCCTCGATTGCTTTAATGATGAGAAAGAAAAAGAGCTTTACGAGAAATGGGTAAAGATTTATTTTAGTATCACACCGTTCACAATTAAGGAAGGCCTTAGGAAGATTACGCAAGCACACGACTTAACTAATGAGGAACAGATTATGTTACTCTCTTATATCAAATTCTTTGAGCGTAGACTTATGGAGTTAAAGGGAGATATTGATTCGCGTACTGAAAAATTCGAGAGTGGAGATAAGGGCGGTGGAATGTTTGCTTAATGAAACTAATAAAGAGTTTAGCATAGGACAATTACTTGACAATCTACAGACGGTAATAGAGGTATTAAAAGAGAGAGAAACAGCAGTTACCCCTGAGCTGGTTCACACTCTAAATGTAGTGATTATGTGGATTAAAAATGGAGGAATGAGCAGCGTAGCAGTAGAGACCTCTATTGATAATTTATTAGACCGAATGATGAAAGATTTTTTTGGGGAAGGAAAATAATGGTAACAAGTAAAACGGAAGGAATACACTTAATGCAAATAGTATTGAGATATTTAGACAAAGAAGTAGCACTAAAAATGCTTAATGATATGGCGTTTGAGATAGCAGTTGTAACAGACAATGAATCGCTAAAAGCCTCTATTGAGATGGTGCGTGGATTTTTAGAATGAACGATAAACTACATCAGTTTGAGAATATCTGGAAAAAGGATACCAGAATGAAACGGAAAATTCTTGATTGGCTTACCATACGAAAAATTGAGAATACCTATGAGAACGCTAGAGATTATTGGATAGGGAGATTTAAACCATTTGCAGAATACGATGGGAAAACAATACATTTAAATACCAAAACAGATTGGAAACATATCCGACGATTAAATCAAAGAGGAAAATATGGCAAAACGAAAAGAAAAGGAACCAGAAATGATGCTTCATTCGGAGTTTCGACACGTAATAGACAGAAGAAGCGAAGATTTAAGCAGTAACTGGTGGCCCTTTGTCCAGAACGTTAATGATATATTAGCAAGAATGGATGAACTTGAAGCGAAGATAGATGCTTTTGATAATCGTATTGGAGAAGCATATGGATTGGGCAGAACTATATCAAAATCCTTGCACAAACTGGGATTTTATGATAAGGACTTACGCCTTATATGGAAATCAGTGAAATTAATGAATGGAGTGTTGGAAGATGCAGAAAAAGAAAGAGATGATGACTGAAATTGAAACTGAGCAAGCTGCCGCTGCGATAGGCGAGCTAACGAGAAAAGTTCTCGATGTAAATACCGAAAACAATCAGCTCAGAGCTGAGAACAAACATATCCTCAGAATGGGAGTTGTTTGCCTGGAGATATTACCTATCGGTGGAATGAACAGTAAAGCATTATTTGATGAATTTACCAAATTTGCTGAAAAGTTACATCAATTGCACGGAAATGAGCATTTAAAAGCTACTTTTGTGCAACAAACAGGAATGGAACAGCACGATGAAATCTCACCGGAGATGTTCGGTTAATGCGCGGTCTTAATAAGAACTCAGTTTTAGGTCGTTGCACCTTTTGTAAATATACTGTGCGCGAGGACGAGGAAAAATTTCCCTCTCACTACGCTAAGATAACTTATGGTCGATGGATATGTGGAAACTGTTTACTTGGAATGGAAGACTCAGTGATGAATGCCAAAAAAGGAGCTGACAGTGGAGCAGCCGAAAGAGCTAAAGCTCTTGGTTATATATTGGACCCAAAAAGTGGCAAATTAGTGGAGATTAAAAAGAAGTGAGCAGGTTTTATATATCAAAGCCACATAGCTTAACTAAGGAGGTACAACTATGCCTAAGAAAGAAAACAGTGAATTAGAACTGATGTGCGGATTATTCCGCAACGAAGCAAAAAGCGGTAGTGTTTATTACAATGGAAAGCACCCTAATACGGGAGAAGAATTTGTGATGTTCAAAAACACTTACTATGAGGAGGGAGACAACAAACCCTACTTCCGCTTGATGAAGCGTATATCAGCAAAGGAAGACTAGTGAAGTGAACACCAAACATAGTGAATGGATTCGGTCTCAACGGAGCGCGAGAGTCTGGTTAGAAGACTCAATGACCGCCGAGGCCCAATTCGCATTTATCAGCCCATTGCATAGATTACAGCACTGGATAAGCTCTAAGCGAACAAGAAAAATGTGCTGGCAACAAAAGAGAAAGGAATGTATTTATTGTAAGAATGGTCTGAAACAACAACACGACTTCACTTATGGCATATTTATAGAACCGGGCAATGAAAACGTATTCTATCTTAGCACTAATCTCTCTACTCATTCTTACTTTCAGCGTGTTTTTTCGAAACACTTGGATAGTAGTAGTAATCCTTGTGATATCGTATTCATATTTGAGCGAAAAAAGATCACCACCCCGACAGGAAATCAAGCTATGGGGTATGCTCTAGAACAAACAAACAAAGATGTATTAGTAGCTGAGGTATTTCGCCCATCGCTCGATAGTACATTTCAAAATCAAGTAAAGAATTTTAAGTGGCTTGTCCCAGAAGAAGTAGTACGACAGCTCGCAGATTTAGAAGGACAACCACTCACATTAATAGATTTCTTTTTGGCAATCAAAAACAAGATGCCAAAATTAAAAGATAAGACTGCTAAAAAATATGCAGTAGCATTGATAGCTAACGGTATTGTTGATTTGCGTAAAGCGAGGATATTTAGAGAATGAGCGCTTTTGAACTTACTGATTTAGTAAGATACTTCCACAATGTCCGTAATGATAAGGGTGAATTGGTCCCTATCATTGGAGAAGATAAGCTCGCTGTAACAGCGGCTATTGCTTACTTATTAGAAGACACTAATTTCTTAATTAATGCTTACAGTGGAACGGGTAAAACCGTTATAATGAACGCTGTCTTTGGGCTCTTAAAAGATACTGGTATACAGTATGAAGTTATTGAGCAGATGTCCGAAACTGCTATGTGGTATGATACCGATAGAATAAATGAGTGTCGTTTTGTTGCTATTCCAGAAGCTCAGAAAGCTCCTGAAAGCATTATTGAAATTTTAAAGACTTGGGCAGATGACCGCCCGGCCGAGCGTAGACGTACAGATGTAACAATAAATGATATTCGTCTCCAGCAGCTTTACCCTAAGTTTGTTTTTATGTGTAAAGCCGTAGAAAATAAACGCGGTGAAGCCTATCTTGACGCTGAACTTGAGCGTAGATATATGATTACTCATACTAATCCTACAGTGAAGCAAACTAAACAAGTAATAAAATATAAATTACAACAAGCTTCTCAGCCACTAGAGGATTTGGAGGATATGAGCGAAGAAGAAATTCAGGACCTTCGCAATCATTTCCGAGATTGCATCATCCGAAGAGATGATACACGAGCTATTAAAATAAGAAACCCGTGTGCTCCCTTTTTATTTGATTTGATACCTAATATATTTCCGATAGCACGTAGTAAAATACACTATCTTCTACAATTAATTAATGGAGTAGCTCGTTTCTTCCCTAATGATATTCTAACTGCTAAAAGAAATGGTAATACATATGGACTAGTAACACCCAAACATAATTGGTTAGCTATTCAAATATATATAGATTCCTTTGTTACAGAATGCTTGCAGATGCCTGCACACGGTACTGATATATTACAACTTATCCCCAATAGTGAAATAGACCAATTTGGGTTAGTGACCACAGAGACAATAAAAATGAATAAAAGGGAAATTCAACAAGCAGCACGAAGTGCAGGTTTACCTTTTGCTCAAAAGAATATCAATCCTTTACTTGGTTCTTTGGTAATGTTAGGCTTCTTGGAAGTAGAAGAAGAGGGTAACAAACAACTGTTCTTCAAGTCTCCATTAGTTAGGGAACCTAGTACTAAGATTGATTGGAATACTCTGTTGGCAGATACCAAAAAAAGTATGAGTGAAGCGTGGCCTACAGATATAGCTAACGAATACATAAGTCGTTTCTGCAATGATGTGGAAGTAATAAACCCCTTTACTCTAGAAAAAACTATTCTAGGAGCAGATACTATTGAACCTACAGAAGCTAAGGGAGGTGATGATTATGGGTCGTGGCTCGAATGATGTAACCCCAATTACTAAAGTAAAAACTCCCTACAAACCAAAAGAGGAATTGATGGCTATTGTTATGGAGATGTCTGGAGGTTCTAGGCTCAAAGCAATGTGCTCTGATGGTAAAAGAAGAATGGTTAGAATACGCGGTAAATTAAAAAAGAAAATGTGGGTACGTCCCTATGATTATATCATTATCAAAAAATGGACTGTTCAATCTGATCAAAAAGCAGACCTAATTTATAGGTATACAAAGTCAGAAGTAAACTTTTTACAACGGAAAGGTTTAATACCAGAAATACTTGAAGGTGTACAATGACAATAGAAAGAAGTGGAACCAGAGCCACCAAACACGACGGTAGTGCAGTATTACTTAGAAAGATACTGAAAGAACTAAAGGAGATAAACGAAAAATTATGAAAGTACCTCTAATTGCAGTAGCAGGTCCAAATACCGTCAATAGGAACACAGGAAAGCAACAAGTTATAGTGTGGAGTCGTGGAGAAAAAGTGGTAGTTCCCTCCCCTCGCACGCATTACTATTATAAAGAATCAAAAAATGGAAAAGAATATGAGATACTAGGCTCACTCAATAAAAAAAAGCTTGATAAAATAGAAGTAAAAAATTGCGCTGGGCTGAATGAATTTGAAATGGGTTCTTTGTCTTATTTAGACGGAGTATCTAAAAACGAAAATGAGCGTATCTGTATTGAGCATCCCGATTTTTTTGGTAAGTTTTCTGATTCAGAGGGACCACGCACATTAGGATTTGATATCGAAACCTACACTCCAGATAGTACTTTTCCCTTTGGGGAAAAATACCCCATAGTTACTATTGGAGTAGCTACTAATGATGGAACGGCTAAGGCCTTTACTTGGGATGGAGAGAGCGATAAACAATGCCTTCAAGACTTTTTTAATTTTATCAAAGAGTATGACCCAGATATTATCTATGGATATAATGTCATAGGTTATGATATACCTCAAGTAGAATTTAGAGCTAACTTTCATAAATTAAATATGGCTAAATACTTCAATAGAGAAGAGCGCACCAATAAACTTAAACCTGAGATGGGGTTGAAAAAGAATATAGTGCGTTGTTGGGGTCGTATTATAGTGGATGTACTTAACTTCACTAGGCGGGATTATGCTTTATCAGGTATCCCTAAAGGTCTCAAAAATGTAGCTCAATTCTATGGTCAAGACCCTAAAGAACTTGACTTCAGAACAAAAAATATTCTTGACTATGATATGGAAATAGTAGAAGAGTATGTAATAAGTGATTGCAAAGTCACTGAATTTCTGTTCAATCATTACTTTCAACAGCATCTGTTCGTTGCTGAGGTTCTAAAAGTTCCTCTAGAAATGTATCTTAATGGAGCAGATTCCTTTATCACCAAAATTTTACAGGGTCGCTCTTTGTATAAACAGGACATTCTTACTATAAACAAGAATAAAGACCGTCATCCCGAGATTGAAAGCTTTCAAGCAGCTCATATCGATTTATATAAGCCGGGCTTTCATAAAGAAAACTATAAGGTAGATTTTAAATCAATGTATCCGAGCATAGCAATGGCTCTTAATTTAGGTCCTGATACTACACAAATCATTGGGACCGAAGAATATGATATCACAAAGTTTGGAAGTGTGGTGTCAAATGATTACGCTGTTCTCACTATTCCCGATAATATCATTAATAAGAATATTATTATAAGAGTAGAACAGGATAGAAAATCAAGCTTGTATACAATGAGTAAACAGTTTAAAGAAATGAGAGAACCATTTAAACGACTGAATACTCAAGAAGCCAAAAGCCGTTCTAATGCATTGAAGATAATGGTTAACACTTTTTATGGTTCTAATACAAATCCCTATATGACTTATGGAGATTTATCAGTAGGGATAGCCATAACAGGAGTTGCTCGATGGTTAATTATGGGAGCTCGCAAGTTAATAACTCTCAATAATGGAGATATAGTTGTTTACATCCACACTGATGGTGTGAATACCTCAGCTGATGTAGACGTTGGTTGGCTTAATACAGAATTACAGAAAGCTATGCAAACTGTATTTCCTTTCAGCGAGAAGCGCTGGATAGAAGTTGAAAAGGACACATTTAAAGAAGGCTTTTGGATACAAATAGGTAATTATGTGCTTCGCAAGGAGGATAATACATTGATCAAACACGGTTCAACTTTCAAATCCAAAAGCAGATGTACCTTTTATACTAAAGTACTAGATAAACTTATAGACGCCCGCTTGGATAATGTTATTACTACTGAATTTATAGATAGTCTCTATAAGTTTGAGAATTATGAATTAGAAGATTTTGTACAGATGCGCACTATGAATAAAGAAATTGCTGATTATAAAACAGAGAACGACCTCATAGTACAATTAGCCCGTGAAGCTCAAAAAATAAATATGAAACTAGCGCCCGGCACGCAATTTAGTTTCTATAAAACCAATGAAGGATATAAACTAGTAGAGCAAGTAAAACATCTAGATGACATAGATATTAAATACCACTGGGATATGGTTAGTTCACTCTTGCAGAAATTTAGCTTGAGCGATTATATGAAAAGAAAACCACCAATTACCGTAATGGATACTAAGCAAAGACAGTTGTTGGATTTCATCTAGGAGGAAGAATGAAAAAAGTAGTAGGAAAAAGAGTATGTGAAGATTGTGGAAAGATTATGTTTCGTAGAGGTATTGATGTAGATTACGGACAGATGTTAGAAGGATGGTCGTGCCCTAAATGTCATACTACAAAATGGGATGAGATAAAATGAGTTATGAAGAGTTTGTTCTTGGATGGTTATGTATTTTTATATTATTAGCAATATGGGGTATAGAATGAGCATAATGTCAATAACCAAATGGCCTAACAATGCGGCAATGATGGTAGATGTGATGAAATTAGGATTTATATACGGAAATGTTTTAGATGCTACATTTGGGTTAGGTAAATTTTGGAGCAGAGGTGAACCTGAAAATTTAATTACCAATGATAAATATGTAGGAGCTGATTATTCTTACGATTTTACTAATTTCCCTGAGGATTGGGAGAATAAATTTGACTGTGTGGTTTTCGACCCACCTTATAAATTGAATGGAAGTTCTGTTATTAAGCAAGATATACGCTACGGTGTGCACAGAGAGGCTTCTGTTAAAGAAAGACTTTCTCTTATCATTGACGGAGCTTTAGAGTGTCTGCGAGTAGTAAAACTAAGCGGTTATCTAGCGGTAAAGGTACAAAATCAAGTCGCATCTGGGCGTACACATTTTCAGACAGATATAGTTACTCAAGTGTTAGGTGGATGTTCATATTCCAATGCCGAAAAAGCTAGAAAGATTGCTGAGTTTCATTTACTGAGAGCTCCTAGACCCCAACCTCATAGTAGGCAACTTAATCCATATAACAATTATAGCACACTGTTAATATTCAAAAAGAAAGGAAAAATGAAGCTTAAAGAATGGGGGCTTTTATGAAAAAGATAGGTTTTACTTGTGGAGCATTTGATATTTTACATCCGGGCTATATAGAGTTGTTCAAAGATGCTAAAAGTAAATGCGATTTTCTTCGAGTAGGATTGCAAAGTGACCCTTCAATAGATAGACCCGAAAAATGTAAACCGATTCAAAGTTTAGAAGAAAGATTTATAATACTTAGTTCAATAAAATATATAGATGATATAATGATTTATCATACCGAAGAAGATTTATATAAATTACTAAAAGATAGAAAGCCAGATATAAGAATTAATGGTTCAGATTGGGAGGGGAAGAAATTTACAGGATATGATTTGGAGATACCCCATTACTTTCATCAGCGAACACACAACTGGTCAGCGACTGACCTGAGAAAGAGGATATATGAAGCGGAAAAAGAAATTAGGAACACCAAGTAAGAACGTAGATATTTCTACAGATTTGAAGTGGGGCTTAAAAGAAGAACCCAAAGTAATGAGAGCCTTGGAAACCATTTTTCCTAATTGGCCTCCATTCAAAAAACTAGGAAAATACGACCACTTTGATTTTTGCTCGTGGACAAAGGACTGTTGTTGTTTTGTAGAAATTAAATCCAGACGCAACACGCACGATGCCTATGAGGAAACAATTATCCCCTCCAATAAAGTACGCAAAGCTTTGGAATTGATCAATCTAGGACATAAAGCTGTCCTAGCCATCCAGTTCACTGATGGTATCTACTATGTAGATTTAGAGAATGCTATCATCCGTTTTGGGTTCAACGCCCGTACTAACCGAGGTGCGGTAGAATTAAATCACTACGCTTTTATTCCCGTTCATCAGTTTGAGCGAATCACATAACCTTTATATATAAATGTAAATGTTATTTAAATAGCTTGCAGCGATTAAAGCTGTGGTGATGAAATGAATGAAGAAAATGTAGGGTCTGTCACAGCCTTTTACAAAGGACAAGATGTAAAAGTAATATGGCTGGAAGACGGAAAGAGCAAATTAGGAAGAGGACGTATAGTGAATGACGACCACCAATTTATATATCTCAAAGGTCAGAAAGGTTCACTAGTATTGAACAAAGAAGAACTCGTGGTAATTAAAGGCCAGAGTGAGGGAAAAATGGTACCAGTAAATCAACGAAGCGAAGAGGAAAATAATGAAGATAATGCCAGTAAGTGATTCGCCTTGGGCTCCTACGGGCTTTGGAACGAACACTAGATGTATAGCTAGTATTTTTGCTAAAGAAGGGCATACAGTAGGATATGCTGGATGTCAAAATCAAAAGCACGACCCAGCTTGGGAAACTCCTTGGCCCCTAGGTCAAGAAGAAGAAAAGGTGAAATTTGAATTATTACCTCTGATGCATCCGGGTAAGGAAAAATTCGGAGAAAAATCTTTTCCACAGTGGATTGAAGGATTCAAGCCTGATTTAGTTTTTACTCATTTGGATATTCAGATGTTTTCATATATGGTGGAATCTAAAAAACCACAAGGTGTAAATCTTCCCTTACTTACTGAAGACCAAAAGAAAATGACTCAACGGGAATTTCAGAGTTTGGCTAAAAAGGCCTATCGAATGGCTAGGAAACCTCGATTTAAGATAGCCTCTATTATTCCTATCGATGGTCAGCCTTCCATACCAGCTTGGCAACAAACTTTGGAAGAGGTCGACTACCCAGTTGCTATGTCAGAATATGGAAAGAGAGTAATGAGCGTGGATTTCCCATCGTGGAAAGGTAACGAAAACATTACAGTTATTCCTCACGGAGTAGATTGTAACTTCTTTAAACCTAAAATAGTTCCTAAGCCCAATCCTGATACTTTTATTATAGGGTGTGTAGCTAGAAACCAGCATCGGAAAAACATTCCTCGCTTAATACGTTCTTTTAAAATATTTGTGGAAGACAATGACCTTGGACCTGACGACGCGAAACTATTACTGCATATGGACTGGATGGACCATATGGGCTGGAACATAGAATATATGACAGGCCCTTATATTTATGATATTGCTGATTATATGATGCCTCCCACAATGGGTAATCTAGAACAAGGGCAACACCCAGATGACGCTGCTATGGTAGATATCTTTAATCTAATGGATATTCACGCATTACCTACTGGAGGAGAGGGTTTTGGAATACCAACAGTAGAAGCAATGGCTTGTGGGAAACCCAATGTTATTTGCAATTACACTACTAGTTATGAATTAATTGGAGCAAAGGGACCTCCAAAATGTCCTGAAAAAATGCTACTACCACACGGCAGCGAAGGAGGAGGTGAAATGATTATCTCAGATAGAGGTATTCTAGTTCCTTATAAAGATATGATGTGGGATACTCCTATTCGAGCAGCTCCTATGAGGGCTCTTTGGGATGAACACGAAGGTGCTAAAGCATTCGCATATTATTATAACGACAGAGAAGCTTTGAAAAAGGCATCTAAAGCTGCTAGAAAACGCGCATTGAAATATTATGACTGGTCTGTTGTAGGCCAACAATGGAAGGATTGGATAAAGAAGGTGAGAGTATGAGCTGGACAACACATTTAGATATTGTGGTATTCATAATAGTTTTCTTTCCGATAGCTGTTGAATACTTCCTATGGAGGTTGAACCAATGAATCTAGTGTTTGGATTAGATGGGGTTATTTGTACTGTTCCACATCCTTTCGACCCACCCAGATATGATGACTGCTTACCATTAGCTAATGTAACAGAATTTATGCAATGGTTGAAAAAGAAGAATCACCATATCACCATTTGGTCTACTCGACTAAATGATTTAGCTTCTAAAATAGCAACAGAAAAATGGCTGGAATTAAATCAAATTCCTTACGATAGATTATTATTTGACAGACCTAATAACCCTGTTTATGTTGATGAAACCCCCCCTAATTCTAAGTATTACAGGGGTGTGGGAGATAATAACGTGGTATCTATGCTATTTGAAGAATGGAAGGCAATATTATGCTAGGAGATAATGGACCTATAGCTCGTGTTAAATGGTTGGACGCTGTAAATGAGAGGGGAGCTAGTAAAGTTTGCATTAAGGACCCTAGTGAGCATTTATCATATTGTGAAACTATAGGGGAAATAACAGTTTCTGATAGTAATGCTACTGTGATAACCTATCACTATACCGATTGTGATGGCACAGATTTTATATGCCTCCCTACTGCTTGGATAGTAGAAATAGAGGAACTAGAATGGCAAGACAAAAAATAGCATTCCGTGAATTTGGAATACCAGCTAGAATCGCCACCTTCGATAGTAAAGAAAGAGGTGAAGAGCTTGTTGAAGAATGGGCTGGTCGTAAGAATTGTTATGTAAGTGTATATGCCTTTGATGAAAAGAAAGGTAAAGGTTCTAATTATGATAGTGCTATCATAGAAACGATTTGGTTTGATTTTGATGATGACAATGATGTAACTAATTGTTTAAAGGATGTGCGTAATTTTTACGCTAACTATTGTCATCCACGCAATATCACTCCTCGTATATATTATACGGGAGGTCGAGGATTTCAGCTTAATATAGATTTTGCTTATTTACCATTACCTTTCCATATCAAAAGAGATGCTATCCGAGACTATCTCACACATCTGAAAAACAAATATCGTCTTAAGACACTTGATCAAAAATGTATTAATAACAGTGTTACGTGTCTGCGTCGAATGGTTAACACCCCATATATAAACAAACAAACCGAAGAAAAAAACGGTAGATACTGTGTTCAATTGGGTGTTGAAGAAATGCTGTCCCATACTATGGAAGAAATAGAAAATCTTTCTTCTCAACCCAGAAATGCAGATGTCTTTGTAGATAGGATGCAAAATGAAAGAGCTGCCAAAGGATTACTCCAATTTGTGTGTAATGTACTCAAGATAAAATATACAACTGCTAATAGCATTCATTACCTATTAGATATTATTAACGAAAGCGATGGGTCACTGTCTAAATATAAACCCCATAAAAGAGGAGGATATGTATATCCTGTACGCCCTTGTGTAAGTAAAGCTATTCAAGTAGCGATAGAAAAAGGACAGAGTGACCACACCACCAATACCATTATTGCAACTGAATTGATTAATGCAGATTGGAAAGATAGAGATATAGCCTTTGTGTTTAGTTCTATCTATGAAGGTGAATCTGGAAACAGATGGGGTTGGTATAAGGATAATGGAGAGGTAGGATTTCAAATACAGAACCTCAGAGCGAAAGCTATAAATAGATTTAGTAAGAATAGATTAATGCAGTATAAAATTTGTAAAGATAAATTTTGTGCCTGCGGAAATTAGGTGAAACGATGGAAACAAATCAAGAAATGTCAGACAACCTTAATTGGTTAACAACGCAAAATAGGAACCTGCTTAACAGGATTCAACAACTGGAGGCGATTTTAAATGCCGTCCAAGAGCAAAGCCCAGAAGCGTTATCTTTTCTCCAAGAAGCCCCAATTAGCCCAGAAATGGGCGAAGAAGTACGGGCCGGGGAAGAATTTACCGAAGAGGGTGAAGAAGAAAAAGACACGAAAGAGGAAGAAGCGTAGTAAAAAGAGGTAAAAAATATGACAGAATGTTATACAAACTATACAGTAAGTCGATATGATTGGTATCCAAAAGATGCACCAACTGGTGTATGTGTAGGTTTTACAGCTAAATGTACCCCTAATAATCGTTCTGATTATTGGGATACTATAGTGGCAAGTGGAGCAGCACAAGGAAAAACAGAGACAGAAATTATAGGGTTAGCTTGGGATACACTTTCAGGAACAGTAGTTCCTTGGGGTGAAATTGAAATGCATAAGAGTAGTCTAATCGGAGAAGTGTTTGAAAGTATATCAGGAAGTATGTAAATATGGCTAAAAAGAAGAAAGAGGTTGAAAGGGAAGAGAAAGAAGGATGCCCCGAATGTGGTGCTTTATATGGCTCTGCAGGATGTGGCCTGAATGAAGATGGAAGCTGGCGGTGTGGCCCAAAGCCTGAACCAGAACCAGAGCCCGAACCAGAACCAGAGCCAAAGGCTCCTCCCGTCTTGTATAAAGGTGTTTGATGGTAAGAAACCCAAAGGGCATTACTGGTGTAACAGAAAGTGCTGGTTTTTTAACTTCAGTATCAGCAGCTAATGGAAATAGAATTCTTGTAGATTATAAATGAATGTTTGGATGAGTATCGCAGAAAGAAATTTAATATCCAAATATCTTCATTGCGACAAAGTAATGTTAGAGTGGGGTAGTGGCGGAAGCACTCTTTTTTTTAGTAAATATGTAAAAAAATATATAAGTATTGAGCACGACGAAGAATGGTTCAACAAAACTCAAAGTTCTAAAGCTGAACTACATCTAGTAAAAAATAATATGCCACGCACAGAACCAACACAACCAGAAGAATTTCGTGATTATATAGATTATGTAGATGAA
>Ga0080013_1001366_pt1 | contig 32629 bp, 24 predicted proteins | sample ETNvirenome_6_85_FD_69236 | JGI IMG/M metagenome (GOLD analysis project Ga0080013, IMG submission 69236) | Marine viral communities from the Pacific Ocean - ETNP_6_85 (SPADES assembly) (version 2) | ecosystem: Environmental > Aquatic > Marine > Oceanic | place: Pacific Ocean | collected 2013-06-19
GGCAACGACGGTAAAAGGCACGTTCAACGTTGATGAGGCTGCTAGTTTTGATAGCACGGTTACCATCGCAGGTAACCTCCTTGTAAAGGGAACACAAACGAGCGTTTCATCTTCTAACTTAACAATAAAAGATCCTATTGTTACTCTGGGCATGGCATCCTCTTCGCTGGGTGGTGCAATGGTACCGGGTCCTCGTGGCGATCGTGGATTTGCATTCATGGAGCTAGGTGCATATGCAGGTTCTCCTGTATTCTACTGGGATACCTCAGGCGCAGCTTCATCAGGTGTTCCTCAGGGAACATTTAGGTTAGGTTATGCTGTGACTTCAGGATCTACGGATTCAATAACTCCAGCAGGTTACCTTGACACGACTTTGGGTAACCTCTATCCTGGTGGAGATGACGCATACGACCTCGGCTCGACCACCCTCGCGTGGAAGGATCTTCACCTTGAAGGAGATATTAAAGCTCAGGATGCGATGGAGATTGATACAGCTGCTGGTGCTATCACAATTGACGGCAAGGAAGGTGTTAATCTACAGGAAGACGGAACATCAGTTCTTTCTATTGACACTAGCAAAAATCTGACAGTTGCGAATGCTGCAGCTATTGACATTGACGGTTCTGGTGCGGTCGCAATAGACTCTTCAGCAGGCTCTATGACAATGGGCGCTATTCTTGCAGATGGCCAGACACTTACACTTGGTCCTGCCTCTGCTACACAGATGGTGTTTACACCGCACGGTACAGCAGGAAGTGAGAAGATTTCGATCACGAACACTTCGGGTGATGCAGCTGATGCTGTCAAGATTCATTCAGATGCGGGTGGCGTTCAGATTCTTGCTGACAGTACAACCCATGGTGTTGCAATCGCTACAGCAACGTCTGCTGTCCCGGTTACCATTGGTCATACCACTTCTAAGGTAACTATTGCTGATAACATGCACGTTACCGGCGACGTAGTGGTGACCGGTAGTGGAGGTATCATCACCACCGCCGGAAATATCCAAGCGGCGAATATCATTTCTGGTTCTTTTATGTCAGGAACTTGGGGCGCTTCTTTCGGCTCAGGTTGGAACGGAACAGCACCGGCGATATTCATCGGCCGCACTGCCACCGCCGGCCAAGCGCGCATTGAGGCTGCAGCAGACTTCACTTCCGCTGGAACTTCCGTACTGGGACTTTCCCCCACTAGTGTTCAATCTTTAGTCCACTTGGGTGTTACCGGAACTCTTGGAGTCATTGGCGGCGTCACTCAGACAGGTGGCGTAATCTCGATGCTTGGAAGCGCTGCTTCATCGTTATCGACTGCAGCAGGAAACTTAACGCTAGATTCCGCTGCTACTCTCAACTTAGGCACCGCCGTTGCAACTGGAATTACGCTTGGTAACGCCAACTCTACGATCTCGGTCGAGTCCGGCGCTCTATTCCAAGGAGGCTCTGCGACACAGTTCTCTATGCCTGATTTCACCACGAATAGAGTACAAGGTGCTTACGCTGGTGCCGCGAGCACCGCGATGACTAACCCAGAAGGCAATGCTACGGCCCAGATTGTCGGTTCGACTGCGATTCATGTCTCTGGATCACCAAATGCAATCTACAAGGGCGGATCTGAAATGGTTTACCTGAACGGTCTACTTCTCCTCTCTGGAGCAGGTAATGATTATCATGTCACATCCTCGGCCACAGGCGGTCCGGGGCAAAAGATGAGAACCATTACTCTGAGCAGTCCCCTGATTTCAGGTGATGTTGTCCAAGTTAAATTTGTGAAGTTCTACGCGTAGAACTTAATTTAGCTTATCACGGTGAAAGTCCGTTTGAGGGGCACCCCTTCGGGGGTGCCCTTCTTTTTTATAACTTCAGGTACGTGATATTTACTACACACCAGGCACAGCAGTAGTATTACCTATGGCAGGAATTTTAGATTCAAAGACCAGAACAATGGATACCCTCATAACAGACGAGGGACGTAGGCAGCTTGCATCTGGTGACTTCCAGATTAAATTCATTACTCTAACTGATGGTCATACATTCTACGAGGCAGATGCAGCTTCAGGTTCATCTGATGCAGGTTCACGTATATATTTTGAAGCCACTTCTTCTCCCAAGGACTCTGTCATCGTCGAGAAGGATGCAAATGGCGCCCTGTCTTTCTTCGATGGAAGTGAAATAAAAGTTCTTGACGGCAGAATACTTTCAGGATCTACAGTCTTGACAGGATCTGCATTTAAATCGCAAAGAATGAAAATAATCGAAAGCACTCCAAAGCATTTTGGACAACTTTACAGTCTAGGAACCAAAGAGCCCTTTCTAGACGATGGTCAATTTAGCATATCAGTGGTTTCCGCTAGTTTTTCTATTACAGAAAATTCTCCACTCAAGTCCTATGAAATTAAAAAAATAAACATAGATCAGGTAGAAAGTGTTTTTCAAGACAAGAGGACTTCTCATGTCAAGAACTTTATGTATTTGCCACCCGTAAATAAAAGAACTGCAAATGTTGACGTAGATATCCCGATAGCTGACTTTAAAAACCTAAGCCAGGAACCTATCCTGAGCTTGAGAGATTTAGAAAGAGATCTCGAAGAAAAGTCCTCTCAAGAAATAGCATTTTTAAATACGTCTACGTCTAATAACTTAATAGGGCAATTATTCGATTCTAAATCAGGTAAGCTTGATAAATTAGAGATTATTGATTTTGGTGTTTTTGAAGTAGATGATGATCCTGAAATATTTAGAAAGCATATTTTCTTTTTAGGTAAGAATTTTGTAGATCAAAACGGCGCTTTAACCTATGTTAATCTTTTTACTTTGGTGTTTGAGTCATGAAACTTAGAACTCTAGTTCCTGATGCTGAAGTCTTTAGTGTCCCTAAAAATTTTGAGCAACTTGTTGTCGTTACTGAAAAACATCTGGAGTATGAACTTAACTTTGATTTTGATCTAGCAAATGCAGCTCTTAGAAAAGTTAGGGGCTTAGATCTTAAGTTTGCCATAGATAAACCTGAAAAAGATTTTAATCCCATTGTCTCTGCAAGAAAAGACTCCAAAAATAGCTTCTTTGAACAATACATGAATAATGGTTTTGTTGATTTAATTCTTAACCAAAACAAAGAGTTTTTTGACGGCAGAGATAGAAATAAAAAGAAGTTTTTTCACAAAGCGAGGATATCGTTTTCTTCCAAAGAAAACCCAGAGTTCAACAGAATTCTAAATCTTAAGCTCGATCGTCCCAGGCTCATAAATTCTTTGCCCCCAACCAGGGTTTTCTCTTTGCAGAAAGCAGGAAATTTGACTAATAATCCTAAAAGGGTTCCTATAATGGGAGGTCAAAAAAAGGGAAAAAGGTCTAAAAAGTCTTCAAAGACTTCAAGCTTAAGGTCCATGCTTAAATTTGGAGCGCATTCATCTGAGGCATATAGGACATCTAAGGGCCCAGTATTTGGAAAAAAATCCTCGGGCGCTTTTCAATCTAAAAAAACCTCAAAAACCTCAGGCGCCGGGAGCAGAGGAAAATCCTTGCGATCTTCGCGTTTAGGAGAAAACTTAAGATCTAGATCTTTAGGAAATTTTTCGCTATCTAGAAATATAGTTTCTACTAATAATCTTCCTCCAGTAGCACTAGTTCAAACTTCTCAATTTATTAAAACACCTAAGCGAAAAATATCTAAGAAAGTTTTACTACCCAGAAATGCCCTGAGAAAGTCTGGAAGATTTTTTATAACTGTCGATGCTATAGACAACAGAGGCATAGCAATACAAACTCAAGTTCTTGAAATCAATCATGCCAAGAATCTTACAACTTTTTCCAAGCCGCTTATAGCCCCAGACATTAGAAGTACGACAACGCGTCAACCCGGTAGAAACATTATAAAAGTAAACCAGAGAGACAAAAGAGCTACAGGATTTATGTTGTTTAAGAGGTCAATTGGAAACTCAGATTTTGATATTGATCGCCCCTATGAAATGATTGGAACTTATACTCAAAAAGCTGATGACGGCACTTTGTCAATTAGGGATAAAACTAATAATGCCAAGACGGTTATTTACCGGGCAATACCTTTCTTAGAAAAGAAAAGCATTACAACAACATTTAGCACTCTAGTCGTAAAAGGTCTAAAAAATGTTCTTCATAAAAGGGGCAGTCGCCTTAATAATGCAAGCATATTTGCAGAAAACCAAATAAGTTCAATAAGAATTGAAATAAGCCATATTCTTGATGACCCAGTTGCCTTGCAACTTGTCCGGAGGGACTTAACAAAGCACCAGAAAGTATATTCTAATGTCAAAGAAGGTTATATGAAAATACGAGGTGCAAATAGGGGCACGACTTACGAGTTCGGTGACTTAACAGCAACAAAAAATCATATCTATCAATACGGCTGCTACATGATATTCTCCAACGGAGAGCGACTTTTTGCAAACGACACATCAGTTATAGAAAAAAGGCCAAGAAAACCAAGAAGCGCGACCATAACGATATCTAATTTAAACGTGAATACCCAAGAGAAAAATATTACGTTTGATGTTGAGACCGAAATTTCACAAAATACTCCCGATCAACTCCAGGAACTTTTAGAAAAGCAGGGGCTTGCTGAGCTTTATGCAGACGTTTTGAATCAAAATAAAGATGAGCTTCAAGGCTTGATCGCTCACGAAATAAAAAGAATAGATAAAACATCAGGAGCTGAAGAGTTTTTTGGGGTAATCACGACAAAGACTTTTGACGATTCAAAAATGGGGAAAATTATGGGAGTCTCTCCAATTCAAGAGGGGCATACCTACAGATATCAAATTTCCACCCTGATAAGAAAACCCCAGCAACTTGTTCCCGGGTATACACAAGTCAAAGATGGCCCAAATGGAAAATATCTTTTTTCACCTTCAAAATATTTCAATCCCTATACACTGAGGACCGGCATCGGTGTAGAAGGAGGTAATCCCGTATCATTAGGGCAAACCCCGCTTGCCCTGGGGTCTCTTGATAATTTTGAAGAATTCGATGCTAGCTTTCCTCTGATTAATCCCGAAGTCACAGGCATTAGAGCAGAAAGATATACTAGAAGCTTTGTAAAAGTAGATTGGAAAATATCAGGAAATTCAGATAAGATAGATTATTTTATCTTGACAGAAAATCAATTTGGAGTGCATAAAATCGTAGATGTAATACATGCAAACGGATCAAATAACTCATTCCAGTACCTTCACGAAATTGATCCTGACAATCCAGGAGAATATTCCTATCAAATTATACCGAAGCTCATGAGCGGAGAAGACGGGCTAGCATTGACAAGTCAAAGTTTGGTAATTAAATGAAATCTAGAAAAAGATCAAAAGCTGATGATTTAAAGGCATTCGTTACTACGGATCCTAGCCCAGTAATAGAATCAGAAAAAATAAGTATAGAATTTAGGAGGCTGGTTTCCGAGATAGATAAAATATATCAAAAATCAGTCCCGATTCGAGGGGCACAAAATTCAAGAAGAGATTTAAAGATAAGTGAGCTTTCTACCGAAGACTTAGATGATATTTTATTGCTAATTCAAGACACAGTTAGTAAGAGAAAAACTACAGCAAATCCAGAACGAGCCTATGCTGCAAACTCATTTCCATCTGCAGATACGTCTTTTACGCCAGATGAAGAAGTAGAGGATGAAGTCCTAATAGATCCAAGTGAGTTTGATGAAAGAATAGCTGGCGAAATTGCAAGCCCTGAGAGAATTAGAGGGGTTTCTTCTTATAGGCCTGAGCTTATAATGATAACTGATTACGAAAATGCAGTTCCTGGAACACCCGCATCAGAAATGATGGACTTGCAAATAAACTCGAGATACGTTAGATCTGACGGCATCGAAGCGCTAATCAAAGAATTAAGCCAGGATCCAGAGTCAGAGTCAGCCAAGATTTTGAACCGCCTGAGAGATAAATTCAACGAAGATCTTGAGTCTATTCTACGGGAAGTTAACTTTTTAAAATCTTTTTTTGATGCTAAGAAAAAACTGACTTCTGCACTTTCGATAGTGTCTGATCAAGAATCCATTTTAGCGGAATCCCAAAAACTAAGAGAAAAAACCGTTAAAAAAAGTAAAATAATTGAGAAGATAGAAGATCTCCAGCAATCTAAGTCCTTGAATGATTTTTTAGTCCAGGATCTCGGTTTTAATTCGGACAGCGTAAAGACCAAAACAGGATCAACAGCCCTTCTTCAAATACTGAGTGATCTTCATAAAAACATAATCAATATCTATCGATATGACAATGCTACTATTGAGCAAGAAGAAGAGAGATATAATTTGCAGGATGATTATGAAGTCGTAAGGAAAGGTGAGTCAGGATTTAGAGCAGACTGGAAAAATAAGTTCTACAAGGGCACCGGCGCGCCATTTGTACCCGTAACCAAAGATGACATGGGGTTATTCAGAAACAAACGAGCCTCTTCTTACAGATCTCCTGGTGAATTAGCCACAGCAGTATCTCAGTTTTCCAGGTTTGTTGCCAAGGAATACACTGTGAGCTCAGGTCTTTCAGATTCTAATATACAGACACTTTTAACAGAACAGTTTAATGAAAGCATTACCGGGGATGTTTTTGATGGAATTACAGGAATTCCGGGATCTAGCGCACTTTCTAGGCCTCAATACAGCAACCCTGAATCTGTCGGGGCTTTGGTCAAAAGATCTATAAATGTAGGGCGAAGAAACATATTCACATTTCCTTTTGAAGTCACTCCGCTTCCTAATAACGCACAAAATACAAAAACTGGTAAAAAAGCCTATGTTGACGTAATTACTAAGACACAAAATAAAAACATAAACCTGACTCCTGTAAGGGAGCTCCAAAGTCAAGTTGACGAAAAAACAGCTGCTGCTTTTGAAACTGTTAATTTCTTACTAGGGTTTGATGGAACCGGAGTTTTCGCTCAAGAACTAGTTGATGAAATTATCAAATCAATAGCAAAGCTTTTTGATATATTAAATCCAACAGATAATGTAGAGACTTACGAACCCTCTATGGCCCTCCAGCTGACTCTTCTTGCATGGCTGAGTAGGTCTGAGGAAGGTCATTATGTAGCTGCTGAATTAGTTCAGCAAATTTTACAGCTAAAGGCTCTTAAGCGATTTAATAGCGGAACTTCAACCTCAATTTCATTTGAAAAAATGACCCTGCTAGATGAATCTCAAATTTTACGTAGATTAAAGGGGGTTCCTTGGACTGCAAATCGCTTACCTGAAAATATCAAAAACGGTAATGAAAGCTTAGGAACATTTTCTTTTGAAAATGTTTATGCATCCACATTATCGGATTGGATAGGTCAGAAATTTCCGTATGCAGATACGATCCATGATCTCAATACTGACACCACAGACGATGCCTTCCAAGTAAGAATAAGATATAGAGACTCAGCTGCCACATCTTTCTTTAGCACATCTATGATAGCTTCTAATAGCATATTTTCTGAAATTCTCGGGATTATCGAAAAGATTGATGAGAAAATAGTCGAGCGAGGCAACCCCTATAAGCCCGCTGCAGGCGGAGGAACAAGATTTAATAATATTTCACCGAGCGCTTTAATAGCATCGGTAATGACAATCTATTCTATGATCCTTGCGAAGATTCCGTATTCAGTTTTTCATCCTTCATATGGGGTCAAAAACCAGGGTAATAGATCACAAAGACAATTTTATGTTCACATTGATAAGCAGCCAACACTAGATTTCAAGAATTCGCTAGATCAATATACTCAGGGCGGTCTCGAAGCCCTAGATCCACAGTCTGAACTATCTCAATTCTTAAGGGCGTTCAACAGAATAGTAGAAAAAGAAATGTCGATAAATCTAAATGGACTTGAAATAATGAGGGCGACATCTTCTAATCTTTCTAAGAGATACGGAAGTATATCTCTTCTTCTAGACCCGGAGGGATCGAGCGCCGAGTCTCTAGATGCCATATTTGGGGAGGGAAATTCCAAGCAAAAGCTTACCGTGGTTGATGAACCACAACTTGTTTTGGCGCTCAATTCTTTAGAGAACTATACTAAGTTTAAAACTGAAGAGAATCCTGCGTTCTTTTCAACCGACTTAATTGATTCATCTACAAGAAAAGCCTTGAGGAAATTTGGAACAATGCGGACGAACCTCGGAGGAAATAATATTTCTTTAAACGGGGCGAAATCCAAGAACGTTAAGATGTTAACTGTAGGATTACCGGCGGGACTAACCAGTTTTATAACCAAGAAAACTCGTCAAGAAATAGTAGAAGGAACAGGGCTTCAAAAAGATATTATTAATATTAACGTCTACATGAAAAACTTAAATTATGACAGTCTTATCTTTAGGCCTGTCTCGTTTCCTTTTGAGCTTTCTAGGTTTTTTAAGCAGCTCAATGAAATTCCTGATAATAATACAATGAGCTTTGAGCAGATAGTTCAAAACTTTGCTGTTACGCGTGACATTCAAATTAATCGACAGCCAGAAATATTAGATTCAATTGGAAACTCTTTGCCAAACAGAGCTCAGTATGCAGAGTTCTCTGATAATACTATGCAACAAGTAATCTTTAATACAATTCAAAGTCATTTCTCCCACTTGTATCTAAAGCTTTTAACCGGAATAGATCCGTGCGAAACCTCATTTCTATACGTTGTTAATGATGAGTCTGAAAGTTTACAGCAGGCTGATCTCGCTGAGTTTAATGCATTGGTCCAGGGTCATGTAAGTAGTTTGTCTCCGGGATTAACACTCGATCAAATTGCTTTACAGAACCCGCAAATGAGAGGCGTTGTTCAAAGAATAAAGACCGGTGAGAAAAATATGGGAATATTGAAGGAAGTTAAGTCTGAACTACCCAATACATCCAGATCTAAGAACATAAAAATCTCTGAAGACCTAGTAAATCTTTCAAAGCTCGTATCACCGCAGTCAGCCCTGACTTCTCCGGGAATTTTACGCAAAAAAGCTTTATCACCCAAGCTTTTTGAAAGAGTATTCACTGTTCTAGTTGATCCTGATAATTTCGTAATAGATTCTTTAAGGACACCCTACCGGGATAGGGTAAATTTGATAAGATCCGGAATCCTAGATAACTCAGGAAGAAGATTTACTAATTTTGCTAAATATAGAAATAAGGCAACACTCAACCAGTTTTTTGTAACGATATCTAGAAGGGAACAATAACGACATGTCTATCCAAAACTCAATACCCACGCCTATTGTTCCCGTCATGGATTTTCCTGCCCCGAGCAATAAAAAGTTTAAGGCAAAATTTATTTACAACTATTATGTTAAAAATGAAGCTGTAAATGACCTAGGAAGAGTCCCGGATGAATTATCTTCAATACCCGGGGAAGAAGTAACAGACAAGCAGCTTAACAAATTTAGCACGCAAATTCCCAGGTTTGTAAAGCTTAACTTTGACCCTGCAAGACATGACAATTATGAGACAATGTCTAGAAGAGTTCTTGAGTCAAATGCTGACAAATTTGTTAATGACCTAGGGGAAATTAAAAACGGATTTGTTCCCCTTGACTTGCAAGATACAAACGTTAGAGATAAACTTTTTACTCTTGTTGAGAAAGCCTACGAAAGAGAAGTCCGAAGAAACAACGACGTTATTGAGAAGAATGTAACAAAGGCTAGAAAAGACCTGGATGAGATCATTGCAAAGTCTCAAACTGACAAGGCAAAGGCTCTTAATAGAGTTTCGCGTGCCGATGCCAAGTTTATTAGTGATGCTATGAATAATTTAGAGAGAGCAGGCCACGCATACATTTCTGAAGATTCTAGAGCAGACATGACAAAAAGATCATTTCAGGCTGCTCAAGAGCTCTCAGTAAGAACTCGAGTAAATGCTAAGTTTTTAGATTCTTTGGTAAATAGCACTATTAATGACCCGCTTTCTTTATTCGCAGAAGAATTAATTCCGCTCAAGAAAAGATCTGAGGAAATTCAAAATGCTGCAATTACAAATTTTTCTAGTTTGAGACTAGGACCGAGAAATTTTAGACAAACTTTTCCAAGCCCTATCAACTTAATGAATTTACCTTCTAGGAATTATGACACAAACTTTAGCGTAGTAGGATATGTCATAGACAAAAGAGAGTTACTAGACTCCGGCACATATATTCAGCACGACCCAATTATAATACCGCGGCCTGGAGCAAATTCTTATATAGACTTTAAGGTAAAGTATGGGACTACCTATTCCTATGCAGTAAGGACTTTGGTAGCTCTAAAAATTCTCAGGGGTGCCCAGGGAACAAATCAGAATGTTGTCGCAACTATCATAATGACAAGCAGGCCAACATCTAGAAGAACTTTTGTTTGTCATGAGCCCGTTCCTCCGCCCCCAGTCGGAGATCTAACTGTAACCTATTCTTATTCTAAGAAAGGCTCTAGGCTTATGTGGAATATGCCCACAAACCCACAGCGTGATATCGTAAAATTTCAAATTTTTCGAAGAAGCAGCATTGAAGAGGCTTTCACGCTAATCAATGTACTGGACTTTGACAATTCAGATGTGCGCTTCGTGGGAAGAGAAGTTATAAATCCCGATTCTGTAACAAGATTAGTTCAGCCGGCAACGATCTTTATAGATCAAGAATTCAATAAAAATGAAACCTATATTTATGCTATAGCATGTGTCGATGCCCACGGCCAAGCATCAAATTACAGTAATCAAATAAAGGTTGACTTTGACATAGAAAAGAATAGAATCAATTCGAGAAGGATTTCAAGATCTGGCGCGCCCCGCCAATATCCTAATTTTTATATTAAGCAGACGCTCTTTAAGCAGACTATTTCAACATCTGAAGCAAAGAGAATAAAAATTTATTTTGATCCAGAATATTTAGATGTAGATCAATCTTTAAAAAGGCTAGGATCTGAGCCGACCGATGAACAAAATTTACTAACGATTAAAGAAAAAGGAAAGTATATTTTGCAGCTTCTCAATACAGATTTACAGCAGTCTAAATCTATTGATATACTTATCAACGATCTTAGAACGTAACGTAGCTCCCCCTTGACCGAATAGGAGAACATAGATGGGTTTTCTTGACCAATCAACAAATAACATAATTTTAGACGCTGTCTTAACTGACCTGGGCAGAGAATTTCTCGCAAGAAACGATGGTAGTTTTTCAATAGACCAGTTTGCCTTAGGCGATGATGAAGTCGACTACACTATTGTGGAAAAATATGGTAGAACAGTCGGAAAAGAGAAAATTGAAAAAAATACACCGGTTTTTGAAGCCCTGACCAATCAAGCCTATGCACTAAAATACAGACTCATATCTGTACCAGATCCGAATCTTATTAGGCTTCCTTCCCTTTCTTTTAGCGCGACTCAAACAACTGGAAATGTTGTCCAGCTTGGCGCCCAAGGAAATCAGGCTACACCAAGTACAAAGTCAATTACAATAGAGCAGATTATTACGGGAGAGGCTGAAATACCCTCTGATCTTAGAGATGCGGCCTTTGAAGTTAAGATGAACAACAACTTCTTGCGGATTTCTTCTCCTGCAGATGAACAACCCGAGGTCGTAGACAGTCAGGGAATTGCTTCTTATTTAGTAGAAGCAGCTGATCAAGCAACTTCTCAACAAGGAGGAAAACTAGCGTTTTCAATCTCCACACAATCAATTTCAGATGCTCAGTTTACGGTATTTGGAACTTCAACCAATAAGAATCTCATAAAAACTTCGGTTTTAGTTCGAGGAACAGCCTCAGGTGCTGTTAAAGAATTTGAAGTTCAAATTACAAAGCCGTCATAAGGGTTAGGATAAGCAATGGCATTCGTTTACAAAGAGTTATTTCCCGATACAGACATTAGAACTGCTAGGTCATTTTTGAACCAGCTAATTGACGTAATACAAGAAGACATTTCTGGTTCAACTACTAGAAAGAAGTATCAAGTATTTGTGACAGGAGGTGTAGGTCCAGGCGTAACATCATCGCTTTTTCAGACAGTTTACGATCAAGATTTTAGTCTGCAAACTGCAAATGCAGTTTTCGACATGACAGTAGGATTATTCGCTTCAGGGTCAACAGTTACAGGAGTTAAGACCGGTGAAGATTCTGCAGGAAAATTTTTATTCCCTTCGACTTCTATTATGATGAGAGAAAAAATTGATGTCTATAAGCAGTTCTCTCAAAATCTGCTAGGAAATGCAGATTCCGCATTCTATTCTCCCTTTTCTTCTACAGATGCAACTTCAGTTGCAACCTCAGGAAGGATAAATGAAGTTCTTTTCTTTAACTTCAAGAGATTGTTTCATAGAGACGGAATTAAAAGAGAAACTTTCGCTGTAAAGATGTACACCTCGGCATCTAAAAATGATATAGGCGCCGCCGGCGGCTTCAATCTTTCAGAAACTTCAGAATCAGGATCTGCCATCTTCACTGATGTCGGCGCCGCATCTAATAGAGAGACGGCCTTTGGCGGCCAAGTAGGTAATGTAGTTGATTCTGCAAATACTGCGAATAATGTAGGTTTGATTTTTTATGATAAGGGAATCGTGGTTCTTGATGCATCAAAAATAATATCAGGATCTCAGCATGTTTCTGGCGTAATTGATGGAATGAGCCCCGCAGCAGGAGATGGTGCAACTGCAGCTGGTAAAGTTGTAATAGGTAATGCTGCACAAAATCCCCAGGCTAAGTTCATACCAGACCTTTTTACATCAGCATCCATTGACAATATTGTTGATCACTTTGCTAGCGCCAGGTTTAGTAGCGGCACTTTAACTGCAGCGACATTCCAAAACCAGACAAACATTAACTCTACGTTGTTTTTCTGTAGAGCAACCGCAGATGAGTTTAACTACTCTTCTAATCCCACGTATACAGACTCCGACAACAGGATTAGAGCTATTGATACAGGGGAAGGTGTCGCTGAAGGAGGGTCTCAACTTTCTTTTACAATGGTAACTACTGTAGGCTTGTATGATAGCCAGAATAACCTATTAGCTGTGGCAAAACTAAGCAGACCAGTTGAAAAGAATTACGAGAAGGATATAACATTCAGAGTCCGGTTAGACTTCTAGTATTTTCTAGAGAAGAGCAATGTCAATTTACAAGACTAACCGTGACAATTTTGAATTCTTTACTCTAAGGGCATCGCCCAAGAGAACTTTTTCATCAAGCTCATCAGGTGTGACGGGATCTGTAAATGTCTTTGCAAGAAGATCAGGTTTCGAGAAAGAAGTTAAGCCTCTTGACTCCTTTAACGATTCAAGATTTAACGATGCTAATATCGAGGGAATGCTAAGATCGATACAGCAGATATCTGGAACGACAAATATACAGAACAAAATGTCAAGCTACCTTAACGAAGTCAACCGTCAAGGAATTTCTGCTAGAAAAAACAAATCAATTGAAATAACGAGATTTGAGCCCTCTGTAACCTTTACTAATAATACGACCAAGAAGAATATTGTTAGAAATATTCTTTATCCTTTTTATAGACCTCAAGGAACAAATTACAACTGGGCATATACAAATTACCATTCGATGAACTTTATGACTGCATCATCTTTTTCAAGATCTGCAGCCTTGTTGTTTCCAAACTCATCCTCCTTGGCATCCACATCAGCTGCCTCGGGTTCATACATGATCCCCAAGGGATTTACTTTTGATTTCTATATCAAACCTAACCAGACAAATAAAAATACAATAGGGTTCAAAGCAGGGACTATTCTACATCTTAGTTCTTCATACGCAGTTTCACTTGTTTCTGGGTCTAGAGTTGATGAAGATGGAAATGTTTCTGGTTATCGACTTAAACTACAGCTTAGTCATAGCGCAGACTTTCGTCCTTCGCATGCAACTAGAGGAAGTTATCCAAGGGATTTAATATTCCTTTCTGATGATAATTCTCTTGTCAAAGATAGATGGCACCATATCGCAATTCGATGGGGAACTTCTGAGATAGCAGCAGGCTCCGGATCTTTCTTTATTGACGGAGCTAAAAAAGGTATTTTTGTAATTCCTTCAAGCACGATAGCCCCCGCACCTTTTACAATTTCTGGAAACCCAGATGTTTTAACAGTAGGAAACTACTACGAGGGAATTAATAGGGGGACCAGTGCACAGGCTCTATTTTTTGCATCTAGATCTGCAACCAGAGATGGACTCGTAAATCTAGTGCCCGCTGAAACTTCACTTACCGAGCCTGCGGTATTCCAGATGAGTCACCCGCTTTCTGCTGAGATCCATGACTTAAAGATATTTGACCAGTACAGAACAGACAACCAGGTACTGACGCAATCTTTAAGCGCACCTTCTTCTCTTGATAATCTCAAGTTTTATCTTCCGCCATTTTTTCAAAAAAAATCCCCTAGAAGAATAGTAGTTGACAGCGTGGGTGGAGTTCTACAAACACCATTTTTTGCGATTAATGCGACTACTGATGATCCGTTTAATGTTGCATTGTCCTTTGGTATAGGTGGACATTATCTTAATCTTGAAAACTTTACCCAGGATATTGCCAGCAAGTTATATCCTCGACATTTTCACCTAACAGCGTCTGAAATAACCTTTAATGCTTCGCAAGCACTTTCAGCAAACCAGTATCTTTACTCAACTGGGTCAAATAGATATCGAAATATTTTTATGCTTCCTTGCGACAATGGAAGATTTGTCCCTAATTTTGATTTTGTAGCTTCGGGTTCAACTGCAAGAGACATAAAATCAGGATCTAAAGATGATAAGTTTACTAATGATTTAGGCGTTTTTGATCCTACGTTAATATCGCTTACGGAGCTTATCCCTTCCTCCACGCTTTTTGAGGGTCTGATAAAACAGTCAGGATCAATAGCTGACGATATCATGGGCCCGACCCCAGAAAATCCCGGGGTAAACCCCAAAGAAGTCTTAACAATATTTCAAAGAACTAGAGATAGCTCTTCTAATGAAGTTGTATTCTTTAATATAAGCAACTTATTCTATGGCAAAAGAATCGAACCAGGATCTTTTGAGATGTCTGATAGCTCTATTACAGGTTCAGGGGGCCATCTTTCTATCAAAATAAGAGATGATGGTCTTGGAAGCTTATATAGGGCGAACTCAAAGTCTGACCATGCAAAGTGGAATTCAATAGGTAATATTTTTTATGATGAAGGGATAGTTGTAATTAAGACCCCTAATATTCCAATGTTTGGAAAAGATCAATTTAGTGTCACTTTCAATGCAGAACAGAATTTACACACACTTAAGATGAGCATCCCAGCCCGCGCAGGTCTCTTTAATTCTTCTTCAAACCCGGCATTCAAAATTATGTCAGCTTCTCTTGATGCAAATGACAAAGACCCAGAATTTGTATATATTACAGGCATAAATTATCATGATGAAAATCTTAACGTCGTTATGAAGACAAACCTAGCACAACCCGTTGTAAAAAGAAACTCTGACAAATATCTTTTCAGGACAAAAATAGACTTTTAGAATGCTTATACTGGGACTCGATATATCCACTTCTTGCACAGGGTTTTGTGTAGTCAACGAAGAAAACAAAGTTATTTTTCTAGATTATGAAAACTTCAAAGGATGCAAAGATTTTTGGGAAAAAACCGATCGAATTGAAGAAAAGATCATAAGAATTTTGGCAGAAATTAAACCTCTTGGGAAAATTGAAAAAGTTTTCGTTGAAGAAAGTCTTCAAAAGTTTCGCCCGGGACTATCCTCTGCAAAAACACTTACTACGCTTTCCAAGTTTAATGGGATTGTTTGTCATCTTGTGCGAAGACAGACCGGTTGCTCTCCGAATTATTTAAATGTCAATACTGCAAGAAAGCTTGTAGGCTTAAAAATAGAAAGAGGTAAAGATACTAAAGAGCAGGTTTTTGAATGGGTTAAGTCTGATGTATACATGCATGCCCAGGTTTGGCAAAAAAAGAAAATGAAGTCCGGCCCAAGAAAAGGTCTTGAAATATTAGATCCTGTATGTTATGACATGGCTGACGCGTATGTGATATCCAAGGCTGGGCTTGTAAATTTGTTAAAAAATTAGTTATGCTTAAGGGTGAAGCATATACACACAACTGAAGAGAAGCTTGTATTCATAAAGCGCGTTTTTGGCGCTGCACATCTAATGTCAGATGGAATAAATGCGCACGTAATGTGTCCTTCTTGTGGCAAGTCCCCTAAAAAGAAAAAGTTTGTAATCAGGTTGGACAATGACCTGTGCCATTGTTTTGTATGCGGCCTTAAATCTAAAAACCTAGGAAATATTTTAAGTAAGTTTTTTGGAAGAGAAGTAGCTTCTCAATACAGTAAGATGTTTTTAGGTAATGACAATACTTTTGAAGAAGGGTTAGCAGAAGAAAGGCTTATTTTGCCGACAGATTTCCGTCTATTGTCTGAAAATATGCTATCTAGTGATCCTGATCTTAAGGCTGCAATAAAATATCTCAGACACCGCGGAATACCTGAAAAAGACTTCTGGTATTACAAATTTGGAATATCGTTTGAAGGCGCATTTAAGAGAAGGATTATTATGCCTTCTTTCGACTGCGAAGGAAATTTAAATTTTTTCACAGCGCGCTCTTATGATGATAGTCATTATATGAAATATCACAATGCCAAGGTAAATAAAACCCAAATTATATTCAATGAAATTAATATAGACTGGTCCAAAAAGCTTACTTTAGTTGAAGGACCTTTTGATCTCGTAAAGTCAAATTCAAACTCTACTTGCCTGCTTGGATCTTCACTGTCAAGGGAGTCATTATTGTTTGAAAAAATAACTAAAAACAAGATTCCTGTGGTATTGGCTCTTGATTCTGATGCGCAATTTAAAATGATAAAAATTGCAAATTTGCTGTATGATTATAATGTCCAGGTAGAAATTATGAGCCTGGGTGACAAAGAAGACGTCGGTGAGATGTCAAAGAAAGAATTTAGTGAGGCATATTACAATGCAAAGCCTTGGGCACCTCAAGATTCTTTAGCAGCTAAGATAAAATCTTTAAGGACGGGTTCACTTCTCTAATGACAGTTAGAATCGCACATATAGCAGATATTCACTTTCGCCCATTGTCAAGGCACGATGAGCAAAGACTTATTTTTGAACACTTCTTTCAAAAGGCAAAAGATCTTGAAGTAGATCTTATTTACGTGGGCGGTGACATATATCACACAAAGACCCAGGGTATAACTCCAGAAGTCATCGACCACATGGCATGGTGGTTTACTGAGCTTTCTAAAATAGCACCCACACACATTATTCTGGGCAACCACGATGGTAACATGGTTAATTTAGATCGTCAAGATGCAATTAGCCCCATAATCAAAGCTCTGGATAATGACAGGCTTTTTCTATATAAGAAATCAGGTTTATATCCCGCAGGAATCCCGGGTATTAATTGGGCGGTATTTTCTTGCTTTGATGAGGAGGGGTGGAAAGATGTCAAGCCCGTTGAGGGCGAGATCAATATCGCCACTTTCCACGGCTGCATTGTCGGTTCCAAGACAGATCAGAACTGGGAGCTAGAAGGTGACGTACCTCTTAACTTCTTTGATCCTTACGACTTTACTATGCTGGGAGATATACATAAGCACCAGTTTTTGACGCCTGATAAAAGAGTTGCATACCCAGGCTCTACTTCGCAAGGAAATTACGGCGAAGATATCGACAAGGGTTTTTTGGTCTGGGATATTCGTTCCCGAGATGACTTTGATGTTAATTTTCATCCACTCCCAAATCCTCACCCGTTTGTAACTGTAGACTGGAAGGGTTCCGTCCAATCTACTTTAAAAGAAGCGCAAAAACAACCTTCCGGATCTAGATTTAGAATAAGGACTTCTGAAACTATCCCGCAAATTGAAATCAAGCAGATTCATACCGAACTTAAAGAGCAAAAACAAGCTAAGGAAGTTGTATGGAAGTTTGAAACCTTTAGTGATAAAAGTGAAATAGATGGGGACACTTCCCAACTTGCCCGCGAAGACCTTCGCGATACAAAGACTCAAATGGATCTCCTGAAGTCATACAATGGAGAAGAAAGATTTGACGAAAAGCAATGGCAGGAAGTTGAAGATCTGGTAATTAAGTGCGTAAATAGGATTGCAAGGTCAGCGCCCGCATCCAGAAATCGAAAGTGGGAAATTAAAGAGCTGGAATTTGATAACGTTTTCTCATACGGCAAAGGTAATAAAATTAATTTTAAAAATCTTTCTGGGATAACTGGTATTTTAGGCCCCAATAGGTCTGGAAAATCTTCAATAGTCGGAACTATTGTATACGCGCTGTTTAATTCTACTGACCGAGGCGCCATAAAGAACTTGCACATAATAAACTCTAGAAAAGGACATTGCCTCGCAAAAGTAAAAATAGGCATAGGGTCAGAAGACTACATGATCGAGCGACAATCTGTCAAGAAAGAAGACAAGTGGGGCAAGGAGTCTGCCATAACATCTTTGAATTTTTACAAGGTCGACCCGCTCGGAAATACAAGTCAGGATCTTAACGGAGAGCAACGAACTCAAACTGAGAAAGCAATTCGATCTATGCTGGGGAATTCCGAAGATTTTCTTCTAACTTCTTTAGCAACGCAAGGCAATATGAACGAATTCCTAAACCAGGGATCATCAGCACGAAAAAAAGTTCTGTCGCGCTTTTTAGATCTTGACATGTTTGATACAATGTCAGGATTTCTAAAAGAAGAAGCCGCAGAAATAAGAGGAAAGCTAAGTAGCTATCCTGAAAGAGACTGGAGCACGTCAATCGTAGTTCTCCAGCAGAAAAAAACCGAATACAATAATTTAATTCAAGGGCTCGAAGAAAAGCTAGTTACTCTAAGGGATGACCAGCGACGAATTCAAATTGAGCTTGCCAACTTTAGTGAAGCGGATTTAATTACTGAATCTGATGTGAAAAAACAAAGCCAGATTGTCAAAGACCTTGGTGAAAAAAGAGTAATCCTAGAAGAAAAATTTGAAAAATGCACAGAAGAGCTTAGTAACTTAAATGCTATTGCTGCCAAGATCTTGGACGTTAAAAAGCAATTTCCAATATCTGAGATTAGAGAAGAGTATGAGAACTTACAGGATCTTGAGCGTTCCTTGACGTCCCTGGAACATGCTCGCGAACTTGAGAAACAGATTTTGTCCGGCGCAAGAAAGCTAGCTAAAAAACTTGAACCTTGTGACTGCTTTGATCATAAGCCAAGTTGCCAGTATGTCAAAAAATCCAATAAGCATAATAGACTAATTACAAAGCACAAGGAGGCTGTGGATGAACAATCGTCAGAGATTCGAGCCATCCACCGAACCACAAAGAAGCTTCAAGATCAAAATCTAAAAGAGAAGATTGACAAGCATAATAAGCTGACGCTAAAATTATCAGAGAATGCAGTCTATGTGACGCAGAAGAAAAGCAACAAAGATAAAATTTACAGAGACTTAAGGGTAGCTAAAGAATCTTTTGATGCTGAAAACAAGCTTTTAGATGAGATGATAGAGAAGTCTGGGACATCTGATGTTTCCGAGGTGGTAATTCGCCTTAAAAACAAGTTATCTGAAATAGTTGAAAAAATTCAAGCGCTGGACGCCAAGAAGATGTCTTCTGCTGAATTAAAAGGAAACGCAAATAGCCAGATCAAGAAACTGAGAACTGAAAAAAATGAATACCAGAAGCTTCGAAAGAAGTGGGAAAATTACGATTTTCTTTTACGGTCCTGGTCCAAGAAGGGTATTCCTGCAAAGATCATAGAATCGCAGCTACCTACTATTAATCAAGAAATATCTAAAATTCTCGCAGGGGTTACTAATTTTACTGTAAGTCTAGAAACTGATTCCGAAACTAATTCTACTGAAATTTACATTGACTATGGAGATAGTAGAAGAATTATAGAACTAGCATCTGGAATGGAAAAAATGATATCTTCTCTTGCTATTCGCGTCGCTCTTCTGAATATCTGCTCTTTGCCAAAGACAAATATGCTGATAATAGATGAGGGGTTTGGATCTTTAGACGAGACTAATGTTGAAGCCTGCAACCGGCTTTTGTCCTCACTTAAGAAGTGGTTTAAGAACATTCTTGTAATCACACACGTAGATTCAGTGAAGGATGCCGTCGACAATATCTTGGAAATAACAACATCCAAGAAGAACTCTAAAATAAATTATGAATAAAATCAAAGAACATAGGCACGGATTCGTGGTGTTTGATAATTCTGTTGAGGACAGCTTCGTGCCCATTGAATGTCCTGTATGTAACTTACTCATGAAAAATGCTAGTGACGCTTTTTATTATAGGAAGTATAAGGCATGTTTCGACTGCAGCCTAAAATGGGCAGAACCTAATCGTAATAAATGGTCCACGGGATGGCGACCTAAAAGATCTGATGTAAAAGAAGAAGTAGAAATCAGGTCAAAAATAATTCCCAAAATCACGTTTGATCTATAGCGTGATACATATTTAATGATGTCGAGGAGTATCTGATGCTGTCATTTGAGAAAGTAAATAAACTTGGTCAAGTCTTAAATTCAACTTTTGGCGAAGGGTCTACGGATTCTGGGACGAAAGCTTACGACACCTTCAATGGTCGAGCAGTCACCGGTAAGATCATAGAGGGGGACCAGCTTAAAGTGGCATATATCACTATCGTAAACATGCCTGTTAATCCTGATCCAAGCTTCGAACGACGTCTTGCTGAGGAATCCATTAAGATTATTTCTGATTTTGTCGTCAAAGCAAAGAAGGCTTATAAAGAATCCGCCGATGAAGCACTTCGTCTTAAAGAAGAGTCTAGCGTTGATAGTATCGAGTTGATTGGCCTCAATCAATACAGCCCAGTTAAGCGAGCATACTACAGGCGAAATACAGTATATAGCATTTCGTAGCATTCCTATGGTTGCAGTTAATAAAAAAAAGCAAATTGCAGAGATTGTAAAGTCGGGCAAAGACCCCGGCTATTTCATGAAAAAATATGTAAGCATCCAGCACCCTAAAAGCGGGATGATAAAGTTTAGCCTCTATCCTTTTCAGGAAGATTCCCTTACTGAATTTAAGGAAAATAGATTTAACGTAGTCTTAAAGTCAAGGCAGCTAGGTCTTTCTACTCTAGTTGCAGCGTATGCTTTATGGATGGGAATATTCCAGAAAGATAAGAACATTCTGGTCATCGCGACCAAACTTTCAGTCGCAGTCAACTTTATTCGCAAAGTAAAAACTATGCTTAGGTCTCTTCCGCCGTGGCTGGTTCTCCCACAAGTCGTCGCGGACAATCGACAAACTATAGAGTTTAATAATGGGTCGATTATAAAGGCAGTTCCTACCTCTGATGATGCCGGACGATCTGAAGCACTTTCTCTTTTGATTGTTGATGAGGCAGCCTTTGTTAAAAACTTTGATACTCTTTGGATGGGTTTATATCCTACGCTGTCTACTGGAGGCGAAGCTATTATATTATCGACGCCTAACGGTGTGGGTGGTCAATACCATAAGCTTTATACAGATGCAATGCTAGGGGAAAACGAATTTAATCCGATTAAATTCCCATGGGATGTTCACCCAGAAAGAGGTGAAGACTGGTTTGCCACAGAGACTAAAAATATGTCCAAGCGACAAATCGCCCAGGAGCTTCTATGTGATTTCGTTGCCTCAGGAGAAACCTTTCTACAATCAGAAAATCTAGAGTGGATCAGAGACATGGTCAGAGACCCGCAGGATAGGTGGGGAGATGACAACAATATTTGGGTGTGGCAATACCCTATGTCTTCGCACAAGTATATAATATCTGCAGATGTTTCTCGAGGCGATGCAAAGGACTACTCAACTTTTCATGTCATTGATACTAACACCGATGAAGTTGTTGCAGAGTATAAAGGAAAAATACCTCCCGATAGATTTGGAGAACTTCTAGACTGGATTGGGAAAAAATATTATAATGCCCTCGTTTGCCCGGAAAATAATACATTTGGTTACGCAACTGTAACAAAGCTAAAAGAGCTGGGATATCCTAATCTTTACTATGAGACAAGTAAGGGCTTTTTAATAGGCAGCTATTCCCCTAATCAAGACAGTAAAATTCCGGGTTTTAGCACGCAGGGAAAATCAAGAATACAAATACTTTCAAAACTCGAAGAAGTAATAAGAAATCGAGGAATAAGAATATATTCTAGTCGCTTGTATGATGAATTGAAGACATTTATCTGGAAGGGACACAAGGCACAGGCTCAAAAAAGTGCAAATGATGACCTTGTAATGGCACTTGCAATCGGCATTTGGCTCTATGATGCAGGTGGAAACTACAGCAAGGGCGCAGATGTCCTAAACAAAGGTATGCTCCAAGGAATGTCAGTGACAAACAGGACTTATGAGAAGCCTAAAATGTCATCTGGAACACCTATGACTTCTATTAACCCGTTCACACCTGTCAAAGAAGACGATTATCAAAAAATTAGGAATAACAATCCTAAGATGCCTAATACTAATTTTGACTGGCTGAATAAATGATTTACCTACAGTGACTGCGACATATAATAATGATATGTATGTTTAATCACTACGAGAGCAGACATGGCTAATCCCAATGAAAATCTTTTTAGCAGGCTAACACGACTTTTTAGGTCGGGGCCTATCGTTAAGCGCAAAGTTAGAGGCTTCAAGCCTACGGTAACTACCTCAACAATAGACCTTTTTAAGAAGTCTCAAAACAGCGCCTTCACTAATGCAATTAGTGCATACGGCATGTATGATAGAATGAGTAGATATGCAGACTTCTCAGAAATGGAGCACACTCCCGAGATATCATCAGCGCTCGATATCTACTCTGACGAAACAGTTGCAACCGATGAAAAAGGTCGGTCACTTCACGTTTACTCTAATAATCCAAAGATTAAAAACACGCTTGAGGATTTATTTTATGAAATGCTTAATGTTGAATTTAACTTAAGTCCGTGGACAAGAAATCTTTGTAAATACGGAGACTTTTTCTTATTTCTAGACGTTTCGCCAGAATACGGTATTCAAAATGCTTTTCCGATCCCGGTAAATGAGATTGAAAGAGAAGAAGGGTATGATCCAGAAGATCCTATGGCTGTTAGATTTAGATGGGTAACTCAGGGAAACAAGGTTTTAGAAAACTGGCAAGTAGCTCACTTTAGACTTTTGGGAAATGATGCTTTCCTTCCTTATGGTTCTTCTGTTATTGAGCCTGCAAGAAGAGTTTGGCGTCAACTGATACTCATTGAGGATGCTATGCTTGTATATAGGGTTGTTAGATCTCCTGAGCGTCGACTCTTCTATATTGATGTCGGTAATGTCCCACCCGAAGAGATACCAAACTATATGGAGCAAGCTAAGTCTGCCCTCAAAAGCGCCCAAGTTGTAGACAAAACTACAGGTCGCGTTGATTTGAGATACAATCCACTTTCTGTTGATGAAGATTATTTTATACCAGTCCGCGGCGGCGAATCCGGAACAAAGATTGATACGCTTGCAGGCGGCCAGAACACAACAGCCATCGAAGATGTTGAATACATCCAGAAAAAACTTTTTGCTGCATTAAAGATCCCAAAGGCGTATTTGGGTTACGATGAGGCTCTATCTTCAAAAGCTACACTAGCCCAAGAAGATATTAGATTTTCTAGAACCATTAATAAGATCCAGCGAGTTATGATAGCTGAGTTAAACAAAATAGCCGCAATCCACCTTTATTCCCACGGGTGGGAAAGCGACGACCTTTTAGATTTCCAGATTTATCTTTCTAACCCATCTACGATTGCACAGCAACAAAAGCTAGAACTTTTTCGATCTAAATTTGAAATTTCAGGTCAGCCACCAGACGGAATGCTTTCAAAAGACTATATTAGAAAAACAGTCTTGGGCCTCACTTCTGATGAAATAGAGCTTATTGACAGGCAGCTTGAACAAGAAAAACTTATGGCCCTTGAACTTGATGCTTTGACTTTGCCCACTGATGAAAACAAAAGCGCAGAAGAAGAAGATCTTGAGCTCGGCTCTGATGACGCAGAAGAAGAGCCTGAAGGCGAGGGCGCAGGTCTTGAAGTTACAGGGGAGAAGAGGCCCGGAAACTTGATCAAAGCGCTAGATGAGGATGATGAAGAACCTGTCAAGAAGTCTTCTGGGACAAAGATAAAACCTAGCCCGAAATCAAAAAGACGAAAAAAGAGTTTGTCATCAATGACGCTAGATGGAAGAAGTGCACCCAACCCCATCGATGCTAAAAAGAGACTGAGTGCTTCTGATCCCTTTATTTCTGGAAAAGATATTCACCGGCAGGCAAACTACTCAGCACCCAAACTACCTCGTGCTTCTAAGCTAACAGAGGTTGATTTAATAGATCGTCAAGAAGTTATGCATAACAATATGACAGCTCAGCTTAAATCTACCCTCAAAAGACTTGGGAACGAAATAGATATTAAAAGAAACAATGTCAGGTCATCTCTAATTACGGAGACAGGCTTGGGAGAAAATGAAGATGACGAAGCATAATAAGCGAAGCAATGTCGGATTGATTTATGAGTTCCTACTAAGAAACATGTCAAAGAGCTTGACTGAGAACGATCCAAAGACATTCAATAAATCCAAAGAAATAGTCCAGAAGTTTTTTAATAAGTCAACAGAGATTCACCGAGAATTCAGGCTTATTAACGCACTTGTTAACGAATCTGTCGGTTCTCCTGAGCATGCAACGCTTATCTTAGAAGAAGTTAGAAAAACTGCATCAAGATTTGACGGAGACACTCTTGTTAAGGAAAAATTTGAACTTGTCAAAGAGGTCAATGAGTCTCTAGGTGGAAAATCCTTTTACGATTTTCAAATTGAAAACTATACTCTTTATGCCACTGCTGCTACTATGGTAAAATACTGGAGAGGTGAAAAATCTCTTGATGTTACCACAGCTATAAAGTATCAAAAGATGCTGGCAGAAAATCTTTCTAAGCTCCGGCTGGAAGCTAAAGTTGAAACAGATTCTACTATCGATCCGCTGGTTGTGAAAATAATGACTGAAAAAGTTAATCAAAAATACGGTTCTAATTTAACCGGAGAACAGAAAGAAATTTTACAGTCTTACATGCTTCAAGAGAGCTCCGAAGATTTTAAGCAAAAACTCAATGCTATTAAGAAGAATACTATTACTCTTTTAAAAGATTACGCTGGAAGCTCTTCAAGTGAAACAGTAAAAGAAAACTCTAGAATCGCCGAAGAGAAAATTAAAAAATTAAATACTTCTGAATTAAGCGATGAAACAGTAAAGAAATTCTTAGAAGTTTCAAAGCTAAAACACGAACTAATAGGAGAATAAATTGAAGTTACTCACAGAATATATCAACTTTGATTATAGCGCTAATGACTCGAGCGTGATTCTCGAAGCGAAAGAGGAAGATGGAAAGCTTCTTCTTTCCGGGCCTTTGCAAAAAGCCAATACTCTCAATCAAAACGGTAGAATATACCCATTTGAAGTCCTTAAGCGCGAAGTTGGAAATTACCAGAAATTTATAAATGAAGGAAGGGCGCTCGGAGAACTCGATCACCCCGACTCTTCTGTTGTATCTTTAGCGAATGTTTCTCACTGCATAAGAAAAGCTTATATGGAGGGTGATACTGTATACGGAACTATCGAGGTTTTAAGTACTCCTAAAGGAATGATTCTTAAGAGCTTGATTGACAGTGGAATAAAAATCGGTATTTCATCCCGAGGTGTAGGCTCAACACGTCGCAGAGGTGACCACCAAGAAGTCCAAGATGATTTCCAGCTTATTTGCTGGGACATTGTGAGCGAACCATCAACTCCGGGGGCTTTCGTTATGAAAGAAGCACGAGATCTCACTCAGGCAGAGATTACAGAGCTCAACAATTATTTTTCTAAAGATGATAAGGTTCATCGGGAACTAAACAATATCCTGAGATGGGGTGAATAAACATGACTTTGAATAATTTTCAACTCGGGCCTAGTGACGTTCCATCATACCAGCTCTCCGGTGTCCCTTTTGCTACCGGATCAAGCGGAGATACGATTCCGGTTAGTACGGGAACACCAGTAAGGGTTGCATTTCCCAATCCTACACGATTTTTTGTGATCCAAAACACCTCTGCACATGCGCTAAGAATAGGGTTCACAGAGAATGGGACTAAATATCCTGCAAACTTAACTGCAAATTATTTCATACTTTCTGGGAATCAAAATACTGGAAGGATGGAGCTGAGGTGCAAAGAACTATTTTTACTATCAGATACTGCTAAAAAAGCAGGATTTACTCTTCTTGCGGGCCTTACACCCGTAAATTTCTTTCCCACCCTAACGGGATCAGCAGGATACAAAGGAGTCGGATGATGTCGAAGCTTTCTAGAGAAAAGCTGAAAAAAATTATGGGACCTCTTGTAAAGGAGTGCTTAGTGGAGATTCTACAAGAAGGAATTTCTGGCGTGAATATGCCCCAGCCGAATCGATCCAGCGTTACAGAGTCTAGAGAATTAAAAACTTTACAGCGCAGAAAAAAAGCAAGCGATAACATTAAATTTGAAAAAGCAGTTAAAAGCTCTGCAGAAAGCCTATCTCAAGATCCTGTAATGCAGTCAATCTTTGCAGATACTGCCAAGACAACGCTGCAAGAACAATATTCTGCAGGTACACCGGGCGCAGCCGCAGCAACAACCTCCGCAACTTCCAAAACTTCATCGCCTAGTCCTGAAGAAGTTTTTCCCGGCGCACAAAATTGGTCTGAGTTGGCTTTTGGCCCGCCAAGGCAAAAATAATCCGAGCCCATACTTATAATGTGCTTTCAAACAGGAGACGCTAATGTCTACAAAGATGGGTAATATTATAGAAGTCGCTGACCCTGCAAACCCAGGTTTGCCGGGAAATAGAAGTTCGCAGACTTTAAGAGCTGCATTTCCTCAATCCCCACTTTATTCTGGAGAAAAATCTAAAGCCTATAAGGGGCAGGATTCTGCAGTGAGAAAACTTTTTAAAGCGTCCATAGAGGGAGCCATTCTTAACGGTTTTGGATTTACAGAATACAGCACTGATTACAATAATGCTGGCGGGCCGCCAGATATACCCTCAGTCGAGGAAGATAGCGCCGGAAATCCAATCGTAAGCCCTTATGCACCGAATATTGCATCAGCACCTGCAGGCGCAATCGGTCAAGAAAACGAAGTAAGTCCTGTTAAGGGCGGTGGATCAGCATTTGCAGGAAACAATCTTGCTAATCCGGTCAGTACAACAGATCAGATATCAGCTCAGCGCCCAGCAACAATCGGTGCTTACGGTTTAGGATCTAGCAAGCCAGCTACTGATAATGGCTAACTTATCATATTGCATGAAATAATGAAAAAGATATCTGAGAGAATAAATTACTTTCTCCCGCTTCCTGATGCGAGGAAAGATTACGGATATGGGTCGGTTAACCCTATTTCAAAAGCAGGAATTGGCTCACCTGCCAAAATGGCCGCGACTTATCCATATGATATAGACTCGCAACTAGAAAAAGATGCAAAGGACTATGAGGACGACGAACTCGGGTTAACACATGCACAATCAAAGAAGCTTTCTAATAAAATTAGGGGCGCCGGACCCGCAGCTGATCCTTTCCCACCAAAGTATGGTGCCCGACAATCATATGTTAACGGGGCAACAAGGCTAGATCTAGGCTTAAGTGAAAATATAATGTCAGTAATGGATACTATGTCATTAGTTGAGTATCTGAATAATTACGGATCTCTTTCACCTATTCTAATGATGGGTAACGGGGCGGGCATTTTTAAGACAGGTTCGGGTAAAACAATTGGGGGCGTTGGATGGGCTAGTCCCCGCTATTCAGAAAAAGATAGAAGAACTAAAGTTTACGCATCGCTAAAAGATTTGTTTGATACAGATGAAGATCCAGTTCATAATGCTGACTACGACAAAGAGCAAATTCAGATAAAAAACGAAAAAGAGGACGAGCAGAAGGGCATTAAAAATGTCAAAGCGACGTAGAAAGTTTTTAAAAGAACCCAAGGGGGTTCTTGAGGTAACGCTTAAGAAAAATGAAACGGGAGAGTCTCTCGCAAGAAGATTTAAAAGAGTGTGCAAGCAGTCTGGATTACAGGACGATATAAGAAAATCAACAATCAGATTTAAGTCAAAGTCTGAAAAGAGAAGAGAAAAACATTTGAGGGCTGTAAGAAGAGCCAAGAAAAATCAAATGAAACTTTAGTTTGAAACGAATATTTAATCTTGTAATATTTCTTACGGGAATTCATATTTAATATGTGAAAATGTAAATGTGGAAGGGTAGCTATGACATCTTCATTACTTGACGAGGCACTGGCCGATGCAAAGCGCTTAAGAGAAGTCGCTGAGCAAAATGCCAAAAACGCTATCATAGAGTCAATAACACCTAAAATTCGTGCTTTAATTGATAAGCAAATTTTAGGTGAAGATGTTGACGATGGTGATTTTTTTGAAGGAATTCAACATGATCTACAAGAAGATGCAGCTGAATTTTTATCTAAGACATCTACCGTTGATAGGGCTTTATTTGAAAGATCTAAGGATCTTAAGGCAAATTTTGCCATTAATGAATCGTCTCTCGATGGTTTGTTAAGTATTGCAAATGAGTGGGCTAACCATACGTCTGAGCTTAATGAAGGTCATGCCTGCATACGCGATGAAATAAACCAGACTGTTGAGTTCTTACCTTCATTCAAGAAGATTCAAGAGCGAATCGTTGCTCTAAATGAGCATTTCGCTATTTTGCAGACTAAAAATCCCGCAATGATGCGAGGAGATAATCTCAAAGTTTATCTGGCTGAATTCGGCATAGCAGAGCAGGCAATTAACGCATTTGAGAAAATTATAGATAGTAATCATCAAAACTCTGGATACTTTGGAACTGAGATCCAGAACATGCATGACAACTTGAGGAATAAAAAAAAGGAGATAACCGAAATGAAGAAGTCCTTAAGAGAACTTTTATCCGAGGAAGTTGTTGATCTGCGCGTTCGTGTAGATCTCGGCGACGTCGAAGTTCCTGACTTGGCTGCTGACGATGTCACTATCGAGCTAGGTGAGGAATTACCCGAAGAATCTGAAGAATCTGAAGAATCTGAAGACTCCGCTAATGAAGAAGGTGAAGAAGAAGTAGCCATCGTCGTTGACGACGAAGTCGAAGTTGAAGCCGAGGCTGACGAAGCAGTAATGCTTGAGGTCTCTGCTGATGAACTAAGAGAGCAGATTCGAAACATGGTCCAAGAAGCCATGGGAGATGATGTTGCTGAAGAAGCCCAACTCGAAGAAATTCTAGCTGAGCTTGATGAAGAAGACGAACTCCAAGAAGAAGAGGTTGAAGAAAATTATATGGCTGAAGGTCTTGATGACGACACCGTTCTCGAGATATCTGAGACTATGCTTCGAGATGAACTAGCAAAAATGCTTTCTGAGTCAAGTGATGAAGAAGCTGAAGAGCTAGTTGAATCTGCACAACAATCTCAGCCTACACAAGAAATAGAAAATGAGTATGCTACTACCATTAATGAGCTACAAGGTCAGTTGTCAGAAATGAATCTGTTCAACGCTAAGTTGCTCTACACCAATAAGCTGTTACTCAGTGATGAACTTACGAAGAACCAAAAGGTTCGAGCAATCGAGTCACTAGATGAGGCCAAGAGCTTGAGGGAAGTTAAGCTACTTTATAGGGGATTGACATCGTCGACTCCTAAGAAGACCGTCAATGAGTCGGCTTCTAGAATAGCAGGATCCGCTAGCCGCGCAACTAAACCTTCCAGCACACTCCTAAATGAGTCTGCAGAGTCAAAACGTTGGGCAGCCTTGGCAGGTCTAAAATAACTTAACCATTTAACCCAAAGACGTATCTTTTTTTGAAAGGAAAGAAACATGAGTAAATTTTCGCTTGAAACCCTTGCGGAAGGCATTCGTGAGCGTCACGTGGGTCAAGATAGTGCTCGCCTTGTCGAGAAGTGGGGCCGTACCGGTCTTCTTCGTGGCTTGGAATCAACAAAGCGTGAAAACATGGCTCGCCTGCTGGAAAACCAGTGCGCAGAAGTCCTTCGCGAACAGAGTTCAATCTCAACCGGTGGTGGTGGTCTCACCTCATCCGGTGACCTTCGTGGTTTCTCTAATATTGCATTCCCAATCGTTCGTCGCGTTTTCGGTGGCCTAGTTGCCAACGAACTCGTTTCCATCCAGCCCATGAGCTTGCCCTCCGGCCTGCTCTTCTATCTGGATTACACCTATGGATCTGACATTGGTGGTGACTCCCCGCTCGACTTGAGCTCGGATGCATCCACCGCTTCTACATATGAGAAGGGTCAATCCATTTATAACAACCCTGCAGGTAAATCCGTAAGAACCGGTTCTGATGCTACGGGTGGTCAATACGACTTGGTTGGAACAACCTACACCAAGGTTCACTCCTCCTCGATCAATATTCCGCTCCGTGCCTCAGGTGCTTTCCAGGGTGGATCAGTTCTTACCGCCGCGGCCAATTGCTTTGCAACTGGCACTGACGGGAAGCTTCTTCAGTTCGACCCTCAGGTCACGAACTTGATCGAAGATGATCCGAACTTTGCGAGCACAGGTCAGTTCCAGTTCCTCGTCGTTGACGTTACAGGTGATGAGTTCGCCAACATGGATATGACGCAGGTCAAGGATTTGACCCTCTTTTCAGCCTTTGGCTCAGCAGGCCTTAAGGCTCTTGGAACAGACTTCCAGGGCGGACAAGGTGTTCTCAACCTCCGTCGTCTGAACCAGCTCGGAACTTACACCACAGCAGGTGGCTTTGTCTCCAACCCCTTGGTTGGCAGAACAGACTCCAATGCTTCAGTTCTTTGCGTAGTTTCAGGAACATTTCAGGGTGTTAATAGTAAGAGCGCGCAGAACTATCTCTCTGCTTCATACGCTATTGCTGACTCACTGAACGTTGAATCGGGCGTAGGATCGACATTGGTCATTCCTTCCTTCGAATCAAACTTCAGCACTTCTGCTCCTTCACCCGCGATCCCCGAGATCGACATCAAGGTGGAGTCAATCGCAGTTACAGCAACCACGCGTAAGCTGAGAGCTCGTTGGTCGCCAGAATTGGCACAGGATCTTAACGCATACCACAGCCTTGACGCTGAGGTTGAGTTGACACAGATCCTTTCCGAGCAAGTTGCTCTGGAAATCGATCGTGAGATCTTGAACGACCTTCTTACAGAAGCCAGAGGCGCTAACCTTTACTGGTCACGTGCTCCTGGTAAGTTCGTAAACAAGGAAACAGCTGCAGAAGTTAAGCTTAGCGATTCTCTCTCTGCTGGTCCTCGTTTCACAGGCACCGTTCGCGAATGGTATGAGACTTTGATCGAAACCATTATCGATGTTGCTAACCAGATTCACCGCAAGACGCTTCGCGGTTCGGCTAACTTTATTGTTACCGGTCCCGATGTTGCCACAATTCTTGAGGCTTCGGTGATGTATCGTCCGGCTTATAGCTTGGATGGTGATGGCCAAGTAAGCAACCCCTTCAGCTTGGGTGCTGAAAGAGTTGGAACTTTGAGCAACCGCTTCCAGGTCTACAAGGACCCCTACTTCCCCCGCAACAAGATTCTTGTTGGTTATAAGGGTGGTAGCTACCTTGAGACTGGTTACGTATATGCTCCTTACGTGCCGCTTATTGTCACCCCGACGATCTTCCAGCCAGAAGACTTCACACCTCGCAAGGGCGTGATGACTCGCTATGGTAAGAAGATGGTTCGTGCTGACTTCTACGGAACTGTTACCTGCATGGATATGAATATTATTTAATTCTTGCAGAACATAGTTCTACTTAAAAGGGACTCCTTCGGGGGTCCCTTTTTTTATTTGCAACTTGATATTTAAACGGAGGGCAATATGAAAAACTCATATAAAATTTGTGTTGAGAACTTTGATAAAATCGGTAATGTATTGTCAGGCTATCTGGGAGAAAAATCAGATAAGCTTAGTCCTATCGTTCACAAACTAGAGCCGGCCAATCCTGCTGCTGTAGGCGATGTAAGGATTTATATAGAGATGGGCACCGTTAATAAGCACGGAGTTGATGTTCACTGGGATATGGAAATAGACCACGATGACGACGTTGCTCTTGACCAGTATTTAATTGATCACATGAGTTTACTAATTGGCAGTGTGATTTCTGAGCTTGAAGATACACTCTCTGATGTTGCAACGCCTCATTTAAGCGGGTTTGTAGAAATTAAAAATCATGATGGAGTTTGGTGTGCTAATGCCAGGTTAAGAATTTTAAAAGGCAGCCTGTTACGTTTCTATCGCTGGGCCTTTAAAAAGTAGAAAAATTATTTTTTAAGAGGATACCTAATATTAGGCCCGGCACATAGCATAAAGGTGAAATCGCCACCGAGTCGGAAGCATGCGAACAACATAAAGGAGAAATATTATGCCAAAGGTAACAATTAGTAATAATAAGGGATTGGTCCAATCAGCAGGGTCAGGTATCGACATACAGTCAGTCGGTGTGACCGGTCAAGCGTGGACAGATACAACATCGCTCATAGCTGTCGGGGCCAACGATGTTGAAATGACGATAACCCAACCAGCCGGTACAGTCCTCGTCGACGTGGGGTTTGTTTTAACTACGGCCATCGCCGCCACCAGCGGCAATTCCAACTTTAAGGTTGGTACTG
>Ga0080013_1001367_pt1 | contig 32623 bp, 41 predicted proteins | sample ETNvirenome_6_85_FD_69236 | JGI IMG/M metagenome (GOLD analysis project Ga0080013, IMG submission 69236) | Marine viral communities from the Pacific Ocean - ETNP_6_85 (SPADES assembly) (version 2) | ecosystem: Environmental > Aquatic > Marine > Oceanic | place: Pacific Ocean | collected 2013-06-19
ACCAATAGCAGTTGATTTATCACCTTTAGTATCTGAACCTAAAGAACCAAATCCAAGCACTACATTATCGGTGCCCGTATCTAAAGCATCCCCTGCCAAGCCACCAATAAGGGTGTTTTGAACGCCTGTGGTTACTGCTTTACCTGCTTCAAAACCAACCGCTGTGTTATACGCATGTGCACCTGCGTTCTGAGTTTGCAGAGAACCGGCTCCTATGGCTACGTTGTTTGAATGAGCGTCTTCTGTCATTAATGCTTGATAGCCGATAGCAACATTAGAATCGCCTGTGGTTATTGCCGTTCCTGCGTTATAGCCTATTACTACACTGCGAACGCCCGAAGTTAATGCATCACCAGCTAAACCACCGACGAGTGTATTTTGAACGCCTGTGGTTACTGCCGTCCCTGCATGGAATCCTACTGCTACGTTGTAATTATCTGTAGCTGAAGTAAAGTTTTGTGTTTCTAAAGCTCCTTGACCTATTGCTACAGCCCTGCTTCCCAATGTATCTGAGGTAAGCGCATTAAAACCCACTGCGATGTTGTGGTCAGCATCCTGTAACGCATCACCTGCACTAGAACCAATGAGGGTATTTTGAATGCCTGTTGTGATTACGGAACCTGCCTCAAACCCAACTGCTGTATTGTTAGAATCTGCGGCAGAAGTAAAGTTTTGGCTCGATAAAGCATTTCTTCCTAACGCTGTGCTTTTACCACCTAAAGTGTCTGAGGTTAAAGCACCCCTTCCTACGGCAGTATTGTAATCAGCATCTGTTAGTGCATCACCTGCAAGACCACCGATGAGGGTATTTTGAACGCCTGTGGTTACTGCTGCTCCTGCATTAATACCAACCGCAACATTGTAACCATTTGTGGCTGTCGTAAAGTTTTGTGCGGCTAAAGCATCCGCACCAATAGCTACAGACCTGCTACCTAAAGTATCTGCACTTAAAGCGCCTGAGCCTATTGCTACGTTATAATCAGCATCAGTTAAAGCGTCACCTGCTAGACCACCAATAAGTGTGTTGCTAACGCCTGTGGTTACATTTACACCTGCGTTATGCCCTACCGCTATATTGTAAGCATCAACAGTACCAGCATTTTGAGCAGATAAAGCACTTGTGCCTACAGCAACAGATTTGCTTGCTGTGTCTTCTACGCTTAACGCATCAACACCTATGGCTACGTTATACTGCCCAGTGGTTATTGCATCCCCAGCTAAACCACCGACGAGGGTATTTTGAGTGCCTGTGGTTATTGCATAACCTGCACCATAACCAACTGCTGTGTTATATGCATCAGTAGCTGTAGTAAAATTTTGTGTTATTAAGGCTGCTCTACCAATAGCAACTGACCTACTTCCTAAAGTGTCTGTACTTAAAGCAAATTGACCTATAGCTACATTATTATCAGCATCAGTTAATGCGTCACCTGCAAGGCCACCGATTAGGGTATTGTTTATGCCTGTGGTTACTGCGGAACCTGCCCCAAACCCAACAGCCGTATTGTAAGGATCTGTGGCTGATGTGAAATTTTGGTTTGCTAAAGCATCAGTACCAATAGCGACTGATCTACTACCTAAAGTATCAACAGAAAGTGCATCCATTCCAACAGCTACATTATAGTCAGCATCAGTAAGAGCGTCACCAGCACGACCACCGATGAGGGTGTTTTTTACGCCTGTGTTTACTGATAGACCTGCGTTAGAACCCACGGCGGTATTAAAAGAATCGGTTGCGGTGGTGAAGTTTTGAGCAAAAAGTGCAGCGTATCCTAATGCTGTGTTGTGACTGCCTAACGTGTCTGCACCTAAAGTGTTGTAGCCTAAAGCCACGTTAAAGTCTGCATCAGTAAGTGCATCACCCGCTAAACCGCCAATGAGAGTGTTACGAATGCCTGTGGCTACGTTTTCACCTGCACTAAAACCAACTGCTACGTTATAAGAATCAGTATCAGTATTTTGAACAGAAAGAGCATAATAACCTAGAGCAGTAGCTCTACTCCCCGCATCTTCTGTAAATAATGCTTTGTATCCTAGAGCAATATTATAATCACCCGTAGTAATCGCAGTACCTGCTTCATCACCTATCAAGACGTTTCTAGTACCACCGCTTGCAATGCTGTTACCTGCGTTGACACCGAATCGCACATTTGAAGTTCCTAGCGTTGGGGTGGATAGTGAGCCGTCTGAGGCTATGTTAAACGATGTCGCACCACCAAGCCCGACCGCATTAACGACAAAAGACATATTATCGTTACCATGGTTGTAAAGAATACGACCCGCGTTGTTGTCATCTGGATCACCAAAGTAAATTGCGCCTGTAACAGAATTAGGCGTTAGTATTGAAATACCTCCGTGGGTGCTATTTTCTACAACTAAATCATCGGCGGAAGTATCCGCTGTTACCGAACCTGCCGAAGCAGTTGTAATAGTAGAAGCCGCATTAGAAGCAAAACCACCATTAAAAACCGTGGCGGCAGTGGTAGTCAATACACCTGTAACAAGGGCAGTAGTCGCCATGTTTACAGCACCATCAATGTCAACTATGTCCAGGTTACTGGTTCCATCTACGTCGATGTCACCAGAGATGTCTAAAGAGGTTGCAACTAGTTCACCAGTAATAGTAACACCGTCAGTTTTGGTGGCTAGTTTAATAGCGTTGTCATAGTATAGAGTTACTGCTCCATCCGCTAAAGCATTTATCATTCCTTCAGAACCACCTTTAGTAAGCTGAATACCTGTACCATTTGTAGATATGTCTAAAACACCTGTTCCTACATCTTTAATATAACTATCAGAACCATCATGAAAAATCTCTAAATCTGAACCAGTACCAAAAACAGCTTTTATACCATCAGCAAACGTAGCATTACCTGCGTGAGCCGTAGTAGAAGCAAAGTCCACAGCACCATCAATGTCAACAATATCAAGGTTGGTCGTACCGTCCACATCAACATCACCAGCAACTGTAAGCCCTGCTGCTCCGACTAATTTTAAATCATCAGCAGATTCATCCCAGAGCATGTACGCGCCTGAAGTATCGCCAAAGAACTTAACGTCATAGCCTGTGCCATCCACGCCAACTGTAATCGTTCCATCTGCTTGAGTTGCACCATCAATGTCTACGACATCAAGGTTGGCTGTGCCATCAACATCTAAATCGCCATTAAAGTCTGCATTACCTGCCAGTGTTAAAGTAGATGCCATATCTACAGCACCATCAATATCAACAACATCTAAATTAGCCGTACCGTCCACATAGAGATCTTTCCACTCAGATCCAGAAGCACCTAAGTCATAAGTATTATCTGCGCTAGGCAGTAGATTAGAAGCAACGTCTGCGCTAAAGGCGACTGTATCAGTGGCGGCATCTCCAAAAGTAAGATTGCCAGCAATGGTTGCAGCGCCCGTTACAGTAAGATTTCCTCCGACAGCTAAGTTCCCTGAGACATCTGCTGCGCCATTAATGTCTATGGTCGTAGCATTGATTTCAATCTCTGTATCCGATACTAAGTCTAGGACACCATCGGCACTCTGATAGATATAAGTTCCACTGTCGCCAAACTGTAGCTGGTCTGTGCTAGAGATCAACAAGCCTGTATCTGCTACATGGGTTATAGAGACATCTTGATCATCTCCAAAGCTTATTACTGCTCCGTCTGCAAGGAATAGATCGCTAAACTCTAAAGCAGTTGTGCCTAGAGCGGCTCCATCAGAAGCATCGGGTACAAAGGCCGTTGTAGCTGTTATCGTAGTTGCTTGAAGGGTACTAGAGAGTGTTGCAGCCCCTGTGACTGCTAAAGTGCCGCCTACGGTAGCATTACCGCTAAGGTCTAGAGCACCATTCATATCTATAGTGGTTGCGTTGATTTCAATTTCAGTGTCGGATACTAAATCAAGAACACCATCAGCACTCTGGTATATATAAGTACCTGAATCACCAAACTGAAGTTGATCTGTACTAGAAAGAAGTAAGCCTGTGTCGGCTACGTGCGTTAGAGAGACATCTTGGTCAGCGCCAAAGTTAATGACAGCGCCATCAGCCAGAAAGAGATCACTGAACTCTAAAGAACTCGTACCCAGTGCTGCACCATCGGAGGCATCAGGCACAAAGGCAGTCGTTGCTGTAATCGTTGTGCCTTGAAGGGTGCTGGAGCCTGTTAAAGCTCCTGTAACACCTAGAGTTCCAGCAACCGTGGCGTTGACATCAACGTCCAAAGTATCGACATGGGCTGTTCCGTCAAGAAATAAGTCTTTGAACTCCAGAGAGGATGTGCCAAGATCAATATCACTATCAGTGACAGGGACAATAGCACCATCTTGTATACGAACTTGTTCAACCGCTGCACTAGAAACCTCCACAAAAAAGCCCCAACGATTATTGGTACTGTCGGCAACAATCTTGTTGAGAAAATCTAAGTCACCTATAGTGTGTACATTACCGCCTTGTCCTGTTGATCCATCGTGCTTATGGCCTGTTGTGCTTTCGCTGCTGGATGAATATGTAAAAGCGTTTACAAGTTGGTTATATTCGTTGTTGAATAGGGCGGCTGTAATTGTGTCGCCATCGGCTAATGAACTCTGTCGTGTATAATTCTGGGCCATGTGTTCTTATCTCCTTCCTGATGGCATATAGTCTACATAAAGACCATTTATAGCATAAGATGCTTTTTGATCTTCACTCGAAATTCTAAAGCTACAAGTATTGCCAGATCCTTCTAGTGTAATTCTTTCCATAGGGTCGCTAGTTGCTCCAAATGTAACTGCGTTAAAAGCAGAAGTACCAAAGATCGCTGGCAATGCAATCGTCGATACAGAAAAAGGTTCTGGTTGAGGTATGTCAGGATCTTCGTAATCGTACCGTACTCTAAAGCTTGGTAGCACTGCTCCTTCTGGACTAAAAGAAACTCTAGCATACTTTAAAGTTTTCCGGGTTCCTACATCTCCAAAATCAAAATCGGGTGTCTGATATACAGCAGCTATATCAGTTGCTGTACCTGCATTATAAAAAGAAGTACCATCAAGATGATTGTAAATGTAACCATCTTTATCACCATGATAGACTTGCTCTACGCCATCCGAATCTAAACCAGACTCCAGTCCTAGTGCTTGAATACCTAATGTCTCTGACCAAGCAAAACCATTAGGTGTTAAAGTTCCTATAATTCCCCTAGCAATTGAAGGGCTTTCTGTATTTGTACTATAAAACAATCTGTATTGCGATTTACTTCTTAGGACAGCACTAGAAATAATGTAGCCTGAGTTAGCTGCTATGTCCGTAACAATACCCTGTATCTGTCTACTTACGGAGCCTAGTTCAACGTCACCAATTCTTGCTGTACCTGCAACAGTACGAATACCATCAGGAGAAAGAAACAATAGGTCACCACCAATTTCCTGAATACTTCCACCCGATAAACAACCTACGTTAGTTGTGATGGGCGATACTGCTATGTTGCTTGCATCGTTTATGTTGGATAGCTTATGTATACTGTTCTTACAGAATATAATTAAATCACTACGAAAGCTTGCAAGTCCTACTACGCCATCAGAGATTACTATACTTCCTGATCCTGAACTGCTAAAGCTATCTATGTCGTTAGTGCCACTATAGTATATCGTGTTCTTAGCTGTAGAAGCTCCTGCAACTACTAAATGTTTATCGTGTATAACGCCTATAGCAGGGCCTAATGTACTACTTACTGTAATCTCTTTAGCAAAAAAGGTTCGTGTTGTTAAGCCAGCCGTACCTGTCATCTGAAACAAGAAAGGCTCGTTGACACCATCACATATTACAATCTCTCCATAATCTGAAGTACCTTCGTATAGTGCAAAAGAACATCTTCCTTGACTCGTTCTTGCTGCTACTGAACGGCCTGTAAAGGTACTGTAGTCATCTCCTCCTGAATCAACACTCGCTCTATTAAGCTGTAGCCAAGCATCTTCACCATCTTGACTAAAGAAGATTCCTGTCCCTGAACAAACTATTAAGCCGTCTGCATAGACTGCCATGCCTAAGATTGTCTCAGAACTATTGGGCTTAGTATCCCCAAATAACGAGAAGCCATCTACTCGCCTATAGCCTCCATCTGGATCTACTTCAAAGTTCCTAAGCCGTGTAGCCAGTCCCGGCTGTGCAAGCATCTCTAGCTGGTTTAGGTTGACGTTTAAGCCGCCTGTACAGGAATACCCCCAAGGCTGGGACATTAAACAAACCTCACACGATCATCTTTAAAGTATCCTGGTGTCGGCTCCATAAGATGCAGCTTCATTAGTTTTAAACCCCGCTTATAGTCATCGAGCGCAAAAGCCGCAGCTTGTGGGTTCTCTTTAAATTGATGAATATAGTATCTTGCTCTAGCCAAAAGGACTGTTATGTAAACATCAGGAAACACTATCTCATCTCCGTGTGCCGAAAGCTGTGTAGGCAGATCAAAAGCAAAAAACCAGATCCTATATACTTGGTCTGGTATTGGGCTTAAGCCGAACTTACGAGCATCAGGACTCCTTATGACTCTAGCGGGAACGCCATAGGTCTGAGTGTCTGAATCGTCCTTATTCTCACTGGTTCTAAAATAATCTTTCCAGTCTTCTGTAGTCGTATACCTAATATTATTGATAGTATACGGTGCGGATTCACCCGACACACCCACAGTAGTTAATAGAAAATTATTCCAGTCTATATAGCCATAGTCAGTTGTCATACTGCTACTAGCAGGTTTTAACTCATACCAACGTGTACCTGCTACAGTTTCTACGTACGTATTACCGTACATAGGATCAGTAGCGCCACTCTCTGCTGTAGATAGAAAAGGCCATTGAGGTTCTTCGTTTACAATATCTAAATAAGATCTGTTAACTGCATCTTTAACGTGCTGCTGTACGCCTATCGCAGCAGCAAAGGTTGCAGAAGTTAAAGCTACCTCGTTCAACTCTCTTAAAAGCTCATTAGTCAATGTTAAATAAGTAGTAGCCATTGTTATTTCTTTCCAACCTTAAAGTTTGCAGTTTTAGTAGAACCTTTATGGGACTTGTAGCCTTCTTTAGAATCCTTCATAAGTTTGAAGGACTTTCCAGATTTCATCCAATGATAGCCTTTAGGAGCCTCTACTCTCATCGTTTCTTATTTTTACAAGCACATGCCTTTTCCATGTCCTGTACACTTTTAAAACTTAATATGTGCATAGTATATTAGTCCTGTTCGCTGCTAAATGTTTTAGATTTTAAACGGGCCATATCAAGCTCAGAATCACCTTTATTTCTAAAGATGAGATCATAGTTTGTATCGTACTTAGCTTTATCAAACCCCTTCCTGAAGCGACTGTCTTTAGAGACAATTGCTTGCCGAAACATCACGGGCTTCTCTTCGCTTCCTATCTGTGGCATTTATTAACTAGCCTGAGTAGTTGTAATACCGTCTTGTACTTTACACATACCATCAAGATACCAGTTAGTACCGTCAGACCATACATGGACATAATCACCATGAACAGCTTTACTTGCTACTAATGAGATAGTATCTGCATCTGTAACAGTCGCTACAGCACCTGCGGCATCTTCCGGTGAAGAAACATTGCCTACGATGATGTTAGCACTTGAAGCTGTTACAATAGTATGAGTACCTGTGGGTTCTGTAGCGCCAACATAAAACCAATACTCAAGCCCTGCGGCAGGAGTTGGTAAAGTTTGGATTCGAGCAGTTGCTGTATTCATAACGAAACGAGTACCAGACTCAGCAGCAGTAATAGTATTTGCCGCTGTAATTGCCTCTGTATCAGAGGGCTTCTGAACTTTTTCAGCGAGTTCACGGACATCACTCGTCTTTGCTGAATTACGTCCAGTGTCTCTAATATTTACGATTGTCATATTCTTTTCCTCTTATCAATTATTTAAATGAGTAAGGTTCAAGGGGAGCCGTTTATAGACTCCCCCGTTCCCATATTTCTTTTTTAGTCAATTCCGTAGAACGCTGACACAAGAGCATCGTCGCGCAGTACTTTGGCCCCATATACATGGAGTCCTCGTACAATGTCGCCAAAGCTGTCGGGATCACGGATAACTTCAGTGCTAGTAATCGTTTGAGCAGTAGCAGTAGAAGACATATGTCCTCCAATACACTGACCAGCAGCATTACTAGTTGACGCTATGTTATTGGTCTTGTACATATCAAAACCACGCAGCTTGCCAGAGCTTACTAGTCCATTACGGATAGAGCCTTGACCAGCATTGTAATCTACTGATAAGAGTTTAGAGGAACTTTGTACAAGAACTTCATAGAACTCTGGATTTGCTACAAACCAACGACCTTCTTCAGGCACATTAGATTCGTCAAGCAGACGAGCCATGTGAGAAAGAACATCAATTGGGTCATGCTCAGAAGAGCCAAATCCAATGTCAAGATTACCAGTACCGTCGAAAGTACCAGCAGCAAGGTCTGTTGCGTTGTCAGAACCAAGAATATGGTTAGGACTAGCAGCAGAGACACCTGCAATCATTGCGGCAATAACACCTGCATCAAAAGCATCACGCAAAGCGTAAGCTGCTGAAGAGGTTGCTACGTCACGAAAGTTAACGTGTGACATATTCGTTTCAATATCATCAACGATGAACTTGAATGCGTTGGCAGTATCAACGATTAAGCTGATCTCCTGATCAGTCAGTTTAGACTGCGTTACATTTTGCCCACGCTCATACTGATAAACAGTAATGGTTGGTTCTTTGATGATCCTGACCGTATCTCCAAAACCAGATATCTCACCAGCATAATCCGTATTGGTAATAGCTTCAACTACAGAAGCCTTACGGAAGAAGTTGAGTACCTGCTTTGAATATACCTTGGGCAGGAAAAACGAGTTAGTCTGTCCAGATACCGAATTACCGAAGTTGGCATCCGTATCTGTCGAGGGTTCAAAAAATTGATCACTTTGGTTATAAGCCATATTAAATTACTCCTAATAATAAGTAGAAAAGATTATCCTTTACGAACTCTCCCTTCAGAAATAGCTTCACGAATATCCTCTTCGTGCTTATCAAACTGATCTAGGGACATCTTCGCAATTTCACTTTCTGTCCAGACACGAGGCTGTCGTGCATCTACAGAGGTTGTCTTGGTTGAGACAATATCTGCTGCGGATGACGATGTTTTACGTCGCCTTTGATCTGAACGGTTCTTTTGAGTTCTTTGCTGTCCTTGTCCAGTTTCTAACTTATAAAGATCTAAGGCTTTAACGGCCAAAGTTACATCATCAGGATTATCATAGATCCAACCTTGTATTTGATTCGGTTGCTCTTTAGCCCACTCGTGGAAGCCATCGTTTCCTCGAATCTCTTCGAAGTCTGGATGGCGTTCATGAAGCGCAGATTCAGCTTCTCGCCTTGCAATTTCAGCTTCTCTTTGTTCTATGAACGAGAGCTTTCCTTTTAAAGCTTCTACTTCCTGCTGACTTCGCATGTGTGCTACAGTTTCTACCGTATCGTACAGATCGGGATAGTTCTGTCTAAACATTTCAAGTTCTTCTTGAGATTTTGGAGCTTGATAATCTGGTTCAGATTCTCTTGCGTCCTCAATAAGTTCTTGTTCTCTCCTTTTAAACTCAGAAAGTTTAGAGTCATAATGTTTCTTTAAATCGTCGTACCTCTTTTTATAGTTAGTGTTTTGGTCATTATCATCATTAGGGGCCGCTTTCTTTTTACGTTTGCGGGTGGCCTTCTTTTGGGGGCGGTCTTCGTCCTCATCCTCTTCATAATAGAGGCCATCTGCGTCTGCACGTTTAGGGCCATCGGGCTTATGCCAAGCCTTCTTTCTATTATAGGGGTTCGGTACTTCTTGTTTTTCTTCCTCCTCCACATATTGTTCGGACATAAAATACTCTCCTTTTCTACGGGGCTTGTGTGATCTTGTTCAAGGTAGCCAATTTAAAACGTCTTTTAAAAATTTTGGGGCTTGTGTGATACAAGGTAGCCGTATATATTTGTGTTTTCCTATCTTCGAGATCCTACAAGACTAGGCATTTGATTAGCACCTAGCATAGAGCGATGAATTTCTTCATCATCATCTTCTGCTAAAGGATCGCCCCTTCCATCCCCATAAGGGTCAGTAGGGTCATCAAGTAAACCTCCTCCTGCATATCTCACTTTACCACCGTTTCTTTCTGATTCACGTTCAGCATCATCCATCATTTTTTGAAGATTATCTGCGCCAATCTCATCGGTGGCTTCTTCGGTGACTACAAACTCTCCGTCCGACAGTCTTGCCGGGATCGAGTCTGACACACCAGTTCCGGGGCCTTCAACTTCGCCAGCCCCAGAAAACTCAGAAGCAGACGTTATTACCTTATCGAAAATATCGTTAAGTTTTGGGTCTGATTCTAAAGCATTCATTAAATATTCTTGTTCTGATTCATCTAAGGTTTCGCCTAAGACAAAATCTAAATGGTCATCTTCCATTTCTTCATCAGGTACTTGTTCTGCTGTTGCTTGTTCTTCAGGTGTATAAGTATCTAATGGTATTTCTTCTTCTTCTAAATCCATTTCAGGTGGTACTAGCATTGATAGACCTCCTTCTGCCTTACCTTCCCAACCATAACGCTCTTTCCCAAAAATTTTATAGCTAGAATCTCCGATATTAAAATTTTCTATTTTTGTTTTTAAATCATCGGGAATAAAATTAGTTTCTTTTGGAAACTTTTCACTGCTTCTAGCAAATCTCCTTTCAATTTGAGATTTCATACGGTCTAATTGACGTAAAGTTTTAGCTTTTCCTAATTGTGTGGCTGCTTCTAATATAGCTTCTCTAGAAGTATACTCTCCATCTTCATATAATGTAAAAGCTACTCCTATATGCTCTTCTGGAGGAATGCCTTCAGACTCTCCTCCTTCAGCCCTTCTTCCTCTCCTTTGCCTCCCCGAAGGTGCTCTTTGCTGCGTAGAGCCTGTTAAGTCTCCGTCTGCTGCTGCTGCTGCTGTAAGCTCTTTGACTTTATCAGGTGTTTGGCCCGTTTCTTGGGAGTATCCCTGATCTTGGCGTAAAGGGTTTTGTTGCGCTTGATTAAGAGGCATTAGATACTCCTTCTGTTGCGGTTATGTTTATTCTAGGCATTGTCGTTTCTCTCCATAGCTTCTTTAATGTTATCCTTCAACTGCTCTAGGCGTACCAGAGAATTCAGCCTCCCCTGGCTGCGGTACAGCTCCAGTTCCGACGTTGCCACCGCCAGTACCTGTAGCTCCAAGTCCTTGAGCGTCTGGAGGTACTCCTTCAGGGGTTCCCATGCCTCCGGGTTGTTGACCAGTGGGGCCAGCTTCCGGGCCAGTTGTTTGTCCAGCATTATTTTGAAGTCCTATTATTTGTGCCATGATAGCTGCTTCTTCAGGGTCGTTCATTAGTTCATCAGGATCTAAATCAAGACTGTAAGCAAGCTCACCAATTAGCTTGTTCATTTTAATGAAAGGTGCAATAGCTGGATTCTGTGCAGTCTGTAAGAACGTAGTTAAACGCTGTGACCTTACTTCTTTCTGCATTAAGCTGTTTGTACCCGTGGCTTTTACTTCTAAGTCTCCTTGAACGTCTACTTTAGCTTCAAGGAACTGCATATTCCACTGAAAGTAAGACTCTCCTAAAGGCTTTAAAAGGAAATCGTCTAAATTCTTTATGACTGTTTTAATATTTAAAGAGGCAGCACCTAGAAGCATTGACATACCTGAAGCGGTTCTTGTCATGCTCTGTACGCCTGTTTGACCGTGCGAATAACTTGGTATACCTGTCTGTTCGTCTGCTAATTGCCTGAACTTATCAAACATCATCATGTTTTCTTGCGAGGTATTAGGGAACTTCAAGCCATTTATTGCTTGCCCCGGCATTCCTGCTTGCCTTCTGAATATCTTACCCGGATATATCTCCATGCTTTGACCGCCTACTAAGGCAGTTTCGTCTACGTCAAAGACAAGAGAGCCTGACATAGCTAAATTGTCTATTGCCATCCTTGCATGACCGTTCATTATCTTTTGGGAATCGTCCATGTTCTCTGCTACGCCAATACCAAAGAAACTATAGGGATTTCGCTCGTAAGGGAAGGAATGATATGGTAATCTAAAGGGTGTAAAGGGATTTACTACACTTCTTAGCACTTGTTTATTGCATATCCACGCATTTATCTGCACTTCATCAAGGTCATCTACTTCATCTGGCACTTCCATACCTACTTGACGAGCATATTCTGCATCCATTACGCCCCAGTACTCTAAAACCTCAAATTGTCCTGCACCATAGTCCTCTGAACGGTGGTCATCCTTTAATTCTTGTTCATATCCCTTTTCCTCATAGTTAGAACCCATTGCTAGGGCTTCTCTTATGGCATCTTTGTTAAAATAGGGCATTTTAGCTAAGGAACGTATCTTAGTTCTGTTCATCTTATGCCTATGAAAGACATATTCACACTCGTTAATGTTAGTAGCGTTAGGATCTGGAAAGAAATCCCATATGCTTACGAATTCTATACGAGGAACCCTAACATCTATAGGTTTGTAAACTCTTGTGCCTTCTTCGTCATCTTCCCATCTATTTAAAGTCTTGTTAAAGTTGAATGGGCCTTTTATAATGCCTGTACCGAATAAAGCAGACTCAAAGAGAGCATTACGAATTTCACTAGCACCACTTGATTCTTCAATTTGATCATGTATTAACTTCTCCAGCCTTCTTGCTGCTTCTTTAGCGGGGCTAACCTGCGGAGATGTTGGATTTGTGCTTGGCCCCTCTGTAAGGTGTCCACCTTCTTCTGCTTCAGTCTCTGTAGATACAACTGAAAACTTTCCTTGGTTGTAGGTCGCTCCCGCCTTAAGTACACGCCCGTCACCTTCGTAACCAACATCATAGGGGGACTCCTCTGTTGCTTCGGTTTCTGTAGTCCCTTCTTCTCCTTCCTGAGGTTCTGAAGTTTCTAAGCCCGGATTAGGGTTCTGGGTATCTAAATGAGCATACTCTGAGATACCTTCAGGAATTTTAGTCTCTGATATGCCTATAGGGAACTTGTTAGCTCCGAATATAACATCTACTAGTTGTCCAAAGGCTGCAAGCACCTTAGTTTTTGTAACTTTAACGAATACTCTGGACTTTTCAGACTCTCTGAAGCGTACATTCTTGGCATATAAGCCCCGATAGTTATGATAGGCTGTGAGCCATCTAGATTCGTCGAGGTTTCTTGCTCTAACAGCAGAATCATAACGGTCTGTTATAAGACCTACTAGGTTTTTCCTTAAGGTTTCTTCTAGGGTTAGCTGAAGACCTGTTTCATCCTCCACCTCTTTGAAGTATACACTGTTAGCTGTTAAATTGTTCTCGTTTTCTTCTGCCATAAACTTTAATATCCAAATACTACATCTGAGGGCGTATAAGCCTGTTCGAGGCGTATATTCCTCAACTGGCTTAGTGGATCGTTGATTCTTGGCCTAGACATGATCAGATACCTTAAAGCATCGTAGGCATGGTCAGGCGCATGAGTATCAACGTCTTCTGGGTTCGACTTATCCAGAGGAATACTTTGAAGTTCGCGTATCAGGCTGGGACAGCTATTAAATATTTGTAGTCTTGGTCTTCCGCTTGGCTGTAATCTTAAGTATTCGTGGATTTGTATCTTTCCTTGTATTCTATTTTTATCTGCTCTTCGCAATTTGTGGCCCTGTCGGACGAGCGTTTCTCCTACTGTGGGGCCTGTAGTTCCTGTCCTTGACCAAGCAGAGGTATCTAAGACTCCTTGGACTGACAACGGGTCAACAAGTTCCATTTCGGTTATTTTACGACCTAAATCTTCGCCCGTTAGACCTTTTTGGTACAATTCTCTGTAGACTATTAGGGTTCCGTCACTTGGATCTACTGTAGCCCAAATGCAAGCTGACTCGCTGGCGTATCCGTAGTCAATGCCTTTAACCCTTTCCCAATGGATTGGGATTTGGAAGGGCGGTATAGTATGCTCATCTAAACTAAACTCTGTAAAGGCCGCTCCTTCGTTTACATCCCAATTACCCTCTAAAAGCTGTTTACGCTGTGTAGGCGGTAACGCCTTTAGCATCTGTTCGTACATGCCATCTCTGGCTAGATACGGGTTATCCTGTAGTCTTGCTGGTATAAACTTCCTTGTGAGTCCGTCAGAACCTAAAAAGCTTTGATCAGATTCACAAGGATCTATGTATCTCTTTTTAACCCAATGTGCTCCAACACCTCCGGGGTTAGCAGTACAGCGCATATAGGGCGTTATTTCGCTGTCGGTTGTTCGGAGCCTTGAAGATAAGTAGTTCCAAGAGAATTCTGTTGGTAACTGCGTTATCTCGTCAAAACCTATCCAGCTATAGGCTTGTCCCTGATATCTGTAGACATCTGCGTCCCGCTCTAAAAAGCCAAATTCTACTTTAGCCCCTGAAGGGAAGTTCCACAGCTTCTCGACCTCTCTGTATTTACAGCCGGGAAAGGCTTTTGGGTACAGTTCCCTTGATTTGTCTATAAGTTCCCTTAACTCAGGCATAGACCTTCTTAGTATTAAGGCTCTGTGTGCTGCTCTATGTGCAAAGCGCAATGGGTCTACTATCATTGCATAGCTTTTACCGCCTCCAGCAGAACCACCGTAAAGTACGTCCTTTTCTCCAGCGGCTAAAAAGGCTTCTTGGGGGCCTTCGTTGGCTGCAAATATTACATTCTCTTGTGCTGCCCTTTCTATAGATTTTGGGAGGCTTTGAAGCTTATCGTCGGTTACTATAGCGCCTGTAGTGGGCCTCTTGTTTTCTATTTTAGCCAGTACGTCTTTAGAGTTCGCTAGAGAATTTCTATGGGCCGTTAGTTTCGCCTTAGCTTTATAGATTATCTTTTCTTTATCTCTTATTGCCTTTTTAGCCTTCATCGAGGCTTTAACGGTGCTGTGGTAATTATAGGAGGATTTAGTGCCTTTCTGTCTTCCTCTCTTTTTAGCGGGGGTTCCATCGGCCTTCAAGATAAAAGCGCCTTCAGAATCCTTTAAATACCTTTCGGGGTTAACCTCCCAATCGTTCATTGTGCTCGTTGTCTATAATTTTCTTTAAGCCCACATGGCTCAGATAGCGTCCTGTCTTATGTTCTATCCAGGTACTAGCTTCTCTTAGGCTCAATACTTTATCAGTCACTAATGTTTTCATTTCATTTAAGACCTCTAGTTGCTCTGGGATCTCTTCAAGAAATTTAGGGTTTTCATGGGAGACTCCGTAGCCAAAAGGGACTGTAGAGGATTTCTTTCTTAACATCTATTTAATCATCTCTTTTAGTCACCTTTTTTACTCTTAACCGAACAGTATCCTCTAAGTACCTATAGGATGTTGTTCGGTTAGTGAGGCTGTTTAAATCCTTTTACTCTACTATGGTGTCAATATCTTATAGGTACTTATAGGATATTGACACACCTTAAGGGGACAAGAAGCTATAGATACTTATAGGATATTGTCCCCGTAGTAGATCTCTTTAGGCATCTTGAATTATAAGTATTTCCTCTTTTGCTGGTAATATAAAGAGGCCCCCCTGGACATTGTGGCTAACGTCTAGTCTTTCTGTTTTTCCTAAGCCTACACGGTCTAGGATGGTCTGTGCGGCCTGTAAGCGTGTACTTGCTTGTGGTATTGGTGTATCAGAGTCCATTACTTTAACGAGCTTTAGAGCGGCTTTAGGGGCCGATTGAGCTAGGATAGTAGAAGCCATATCTATTATTTCATTCTTTAGAGACTTTATTACTTGGAAGTGGCTACCAGACGCATAGCCAGCTACCTCCGCTGCAACCTTGGGATCACCTCCTGATTCTATTAGGTTATCTAGAAAAACTTGTTGTTTTACAGTGAGTTCTTTAGAGTTTGTCATACTTCAGTATTATAGCACTGTATTAAAGACCTGTCAAGCTACAAAGGCTGAAAAGGGCAATAAAGTCAATAAAAAGCTTGACAACTCGTTAAACTGACTATATACTAAAGCTATTAGCCCCTCCGGGTTCAGCTACCTTTAGAGAGAGAGGAGGTGGTGGTGGGACTATAGAGACTATAGCGCCCCTCTATAGCCCCGGAGTTTTTAGGTTAACACTCTAAAGCCCTCTGAAATGTTTAAGCAGCAGTATATATACCCCCAGGGGGGCGTGGCCTCCTCCGTAGCTCTCCAAAGATCTCCACCATTTAAAAGGCGTACTCACAAGCACTCTAGAGGTCTTCTGAGTCTGAGCAATCTGAGGACAGTCGTGAGGTCTTCAGAGTGCTTAACGACTCTACAGTACTCTGAAGACCTCTAGAGTGATCCTCTTAAACTTAGAAAGTCTTTACAATTCAACGATCTCTACAATTCTACAAACTACGTAAAAAGAGGCGTTTGCTTCGATTCCTGTTCTGTGCTTAAATGACCCCAAGTATGACACTACCGTCATGCTGTAAACTCTCTAGAGAGCTCTCTCTAATGTACATAGGAGTACAACAATGAGAACGGAAATAACCAAAGTGAAAACACGCGGTAAGGCTAAGTCGTATACTTGGTATAACGAGCGTTCTAAGAAGCATGTACCTATCGATCCTGATAAGTCAGCTACTTATAACCAGTTAAACTTTGTGGCTAATAGGCATTTTGATATTAATGCTACAGGCCCAAAAGATAAGCCAGTATATAAGCACACTAACGATACTATCGTTTCTCAAACAACGTGGAATGAGAAGCGCGGCTTAGTAGCTGTTCTTTATGATCAATTAAAGAATGGTACTGGTGTTAGTGCTCTTGATATCTATAAGTGGAGCGAAGCTAAGAAAGTGCCTGCTAAGTTTGTCAAGATGATTGATGTTAAGCCCGTCAAAAAGGCCAAGGCTAAGAAGTCTAAGGGGGCCACTACTGAGCTCCCAAGTGCAAAACGCATGATCGATGCGCTTAAGGCTCTGGGTATGGATGTGGTTAAATCTAAGTAGGTAGCAATAGCGACAAGCTGGCCCGTGCCGTTACTGGGCGGGTCAGTCCACTAAAATGACTTGGGAGAAACAAAACGATGCAGGATCACAACATTATTTTTTGCAGGCTGATGCTATCTAACATTGTTGGTGACGTTGAGGCGGCTGGCTACAAGGTCAACAAAGATGCTTGGGTCTGGAAAGCTGGCAAATATCAATATGAATTTCACGGCCCTAACGGGTATTACGATGGGACGATCAGCGCAGACAATGCGTACGATGCGCGCTATCAAGGTTGGACAACTTTTTTAGAAACTCAACAACTACTAGAGGAGAAATGAACCATGCTAAATTTTTTATGTGGGACACTATTCACACTAACGATCGTTGCAATTTTCGGTATCCTAGCAGCGGGCTATGTATCGCTTATAATTGGTGCTGCATTAGTTTTTTGCGGCGGTGCACTGGTACTCAGTATTGATTTCTTAGACTTAAACCAATCGAGGATCAAAACTAGGAGAAAATGAATCATGAACGCAAGCAATAGAGATATTTTTAAAACAATCGGGATAACCGATACCCGTCTATATGACCTAGCCTATGCGATGGACAACTTGCATAACGCCATGTCAAAAATGGACGATTCCAATAACAGACGTTTCATAGTGTGGGTAGATTCATTTGATAGCTTTGCCGATGCTATGAATGCATTTGCTAGTCAGACAGTCGGCCTTCGAAACGATTTCTAAAACCCCGCTATAACTCTAAAGGCCTGCCAAGTGTAGGCCTTTTTTTTGCCCTAAATTAATTGACGATCCCGCCATACGCAATCTCGAATCGTTCGAGACGTTTTCCACCCGCACCCTTTAGGTAGCCATACCCTAGCCCAAAAAACCCCTTAGCGGCCTTCAGATTGCGCCTGATAGCCTATCTGCTAGGGTAGCACCGCCCCCTCAATCGCTCCCCTTTAGATCCCCTCAATCGCTCCTCAATCGCTCCCCTTTAGATCCCCTCAATCGCTCCTCAATCGCTCCCCTTTAGATCCCCTCAATCGCTCCTCAATCGCTCCCCTTTAGATCCCCTCAATCGCTCCTCAATCGCTCCCCTTATAGATTCTCCAACACCCAAAAGGCCTCGTCAATATATATTGCTAGGTATGGTGACTTATAACAGGAAGACCAAGCACATCTTAAACGTACTCAGCGGCACATAACTAAGTTAGAAAATGCCCCAATATATATTCCTGGCTTCAATCTTATATGAAAGGAGGTTCTATATTGACAAGGTCTTCCCTAGTAATACTAGGAAAATCAGGGGGTTGACAGCGGTTCGGGAGTCTGTCAAGCTGTCTCTTCCCACGTCGGGATTTTTCTAACTTTTAATAGGAGTAATATAGCTATGATGTTATTTTTATATCCAAGCAAAAAGGAACTTAAGACTTGTGTCGGTGAGTATCTTAAGTACGAGGAAACTTCTATGTTCGGCCCAGAATATAAAGCAACAGGGTCTATTACAGGTGCTAACCGCCCCACTTAACAGGTATGGGCCGTGAGTTCTTCGCTAATGTAGTTATGCGAGATAATAGAATCGTTTCGGTTAATTAAAATAGTAACTCCTGTGCCACAAGACCTGAACATGTCTTTAAACTGTTCGCCTTTTAATAATCTTGGAGTTAAATATATTATGTACCAGCAAATAAGATTTTCAAAAGAAAGCTCAATCCAGAAATCCGGTATGTCGTCATACAATGCTGAAATGCCGGAATCATTTGTTACTGCTGCGCTAATTCTCGACAGCGATAAACTTAATGACATGTCAGTGTCAGAAATTAGCCAGCTATTTCCATATTCGGAAGCGATGAAAATGATGTGGCTTGAAATATCGGCAAAGTTTGACTCGTTCGATGCAGCATTAAATGCCGATTTCGCTGCGAAAAAGAGTATCAGAGTTAACAGAAACGATAGCATCGGATCTACCTTTTAATTTGAAGTAATCTTCGATAACCAATAATGAGGAAATTAGTATGAGTGAACTAAACAAGTGGGAAACACCAGACTCCTATGCCGGACATAATCCGGTTGGTGATTACACGCTCTATGGTCGAACTCGCGATAGTTCGATTATGGAAAATTCTAATTACGAATTGATCCTAAAAGAGTTGTCAGATCTAGCAGAACCGTTCGATAGATTGCGCGATGATGATAGCGAACCATACGTTTATGATTTTAGGGCTGGACATTGGGCATGTGGATGGGTTGAGACAATTATCATCCGTCAAGATGCCCCAAAACAAATCATTGAACGAGCGCAGGAAATTGAATCGGCATTATCTGATTATCCGGTTTACTCAGATGAAGACTATTCTCAGCGGCAATGGGATGAAATGTACCGCTACTGGAATGATATAGACATAAAAGAGCGCGTCGAGTGGTTGCAGGAATCCGGCGAGTCTATTTTTCTGGCTCGAAATGATGACTTCATCCCCGAATCTTTCTATGAATCCGAAATGTTCTATTAATGAATCCGAAATGTTCTATTAACCAACAACTAAGGTGAGAAAAATGTTAAAACTTAGACCAATTAACAGTAACGAAACAGAATTAACCATTAACGGTAAAACAAGCATGTTTAGTTATCACAACCCACCTCCCAAGTATGTCATGTCAGAGATACCTAATAATCCAGAAGGCTTAGAGGAGCTCCGCATTATTAAGAAGTATCTTAATAGAGATCGCTATAGATTAGTAGTTAGAGGGCAGCACCTTAAAGCTGGACGTAACTGGAGACACTTCACTTATAGTCAACCGATACCTGATAGCACTCACCTCAGAGTGTATCTTTATGACCGCAAAAAATGGGAGTATTAAAGATGGATAGTTTTACTTTAAAGCGGAAAGACTTTAAGATATTAATCACCCATGAACGTAGTGGTAAGATACGGGAGGCCTGTAGAGTTAGAGGTTTCGATGCCTACTCTAATGACTTAGTAGACGCTGATGATAATAGTCGTTATCATTTTACTTGTGATGTAAGAGATGCTATTAAGGCCACTGGTTTTGATTGGGATTTAATTATTATGCATCCACCCTGTACAGCTTTAGCAGTCTCAGGTAATTCAACATACGCTAGAGGTAAAAAGAAACATCCTTTAAGAATCCAGGCTATTAAAGATACCTTGGAACTCTTTGATTTTGCACAGTATTATGCTCCGAAGGTTGCCTTTGAAAACCCTGTCGGTGTCCTGCCTCTTAAGCCTGATCAGTATATTCAACCCTATCAATTTGGTCACCCCGAATCTAAGAAGACTGGCTTATGGCTGTGTGGTTTACCCTTGCTTAAAGAAACTTGTAATGTCTTTGATATTTATAAGGCTCTACCTAGAAAGGAAGCGATGCGTTTACATTATCTGCCACCCTCTAAGGATAGGGCTAAGATCCGCAGCGAAACTTTCCAAGGTATTGCAAATGCAATCGCTAACCAATGGGCAACGGATAGTTTCAATGAGATCTCTGAAATTTTAAATGTTTAATAAGGAGCTTTAAAACTCTGAGGAAAACAGTATTACATGTTTGACCAGACCTAACGAACGTCGGCCCTTGACACGTACTTAAGTCAAAGGAGGTGGTTACTAAAAGCCCACGGGGAGATGAAAAGCTCCCCACCCCTATAAATTCCAACCAACCCAAGGAGGGCAACAACACAATGATTAAGATAACTAAAACTGATCCATTCACAGGGGAAATTAACACCATGTCGTTCGACATCACCAGAGAACAGATAGACTCATGGATAGATGGTGAGATGATACAAAACGCTTTCTCTAATTTAACGGCTGGTGAAAGAGAGTTTATAAAAACAGGTATAACTTCGGACTCTTGGAGTAAATTCATTGGCGGTGATGATGATGATGATGACGTTACCCCCCACCTGTTGTGTGGGATAGACCGACAAAGAACATGGAATAAATAATTTCACTCATAAGGAAATTCAACTAGACTATGGAGGAAACAAAGATGCAAGATCACAACGGATGGACAACCCGCAACACTTGGTTAGTAAATCTTCATTTTGGCGAGGGCATCAGATCCGCTCTTGAAGACGGTGAGGAAATCAATGCCAATATGCTTGAGGACATGTTTTACAATTACATGGAGTCTGAAACGGATCATCTTAACGCGGTTGTTAAGGATTTTATGGATTGGTCTGAGATTAATTGGGAAGAGTTAGCGGAATATTATATGGCTTGGTCATGGGATGCACCAGTCCGGTGGCCCCAACTTTAAATCACCTTACTAAAGAGGTAGTTTAACATGGAACACTTAATCACTAAAGATTCTTTAGAGATCTTTAAAGATAATAGAGATTATTTTCTTAATGATTCTATAAACCTATTAGGTTTTAATAATTCTACAAAGATCCTTAAAGGCTTTAAAGAGCATAAGTTTACCACAGGAATACTCTATTTGCAACCCTCGACATTCGTTGCTAAGAAAACTTTATGCCCTATGGCTGTCGTTGCTGGTTGTGACGGCCCCTGCTTAAGAGGATCGGGACGTTTAGGTATGTCGCAATCGCAGTTGGCAATGACCCGACGCACCATACAATACCTTAAAGATCCTGGGGGTTTTAAAGGACGCCTTCGCCAAGAGATTCTTAAGGGTGAACGTGATGATTATTGTATTCGTTTAAACGGGACTTCAGATGAGGACTGGTCTGATCTTATAGAATCTCTGCCGAACATTCAGTTCTATGATTACTCTAAAGTCCTTAAGAGAATCCTTAAGAATAAGATACCTAACTATCATCTAACATATTCAGCGTCCTTTAATAATACCAAGTCTATTAATTTTATAAAGGAAGCTGTTAAGTCTGGTGTTAATACTGCCATCGCTTTGAATACTAAAGAAACTAAAGGAGAATTCAAAAGGCCTCTCCACTTAGTAATTGATGGTGTCGTTCACAGTCCTATAAGTATGGACAGACATGACTTAAGATTCCTAGATCCTGATGGCGCTATTGGCACTCTAGTGCGAAAGGGATCTAATAAAATTCAGAGGGGTTTAGATATGATGACCCCCTATAACTTCTTTGCTACTCCTAATCTGCTTGGACGGCTTGCTTGACAGGCGGTTTCGGATATGGCAAGATGGTGAACCGTGGCACTACGCCACATAATATTAAAAACTAAACGAAAGGATAGTGTATGGAGATATTGATAGAAATAAAAAATAAATATGGTAACGATCTTTTTTACCCAGCATGTGATAAAGCAAATCTATTTGCTAGAATTGCAGGAACGAAAACATTACTAGTACCTGCAATGAATGCTATAATAGAACTGGGATACACAATTAAAATTAAAGAACAGGAATTAATATTATGAGTAACTTAGATAGTGGTAACGTAGTAGATATGTTTGAAAATTCTGTAGCCTTTAGAGATGAAGGATATGGCCCTGCTGATTTTGAACTGGGTCAAGCACCTTTGGTCTATAGACCTGACGACCGTTTTGAAAATCAGGGATTTCCTTCAGCCGTTGATGGGGAAGGCTATGTCAATTCTTCAAAGCATGTCATCTATAGGACTGACACTGGAGCTGAATTAGGTGTACACGGCTCAAGGTATTCAGACCTCTATGATTTATCTTATAAGCGAATGATTGATAATCAACGTGCTTGTATTGAACGGTCTGATCTAAATATCACAGGTCTTGTTGAAGATATTAAGGTGTCTCATAACGGAGCTATGTGTTTTGTAACTCATCGGTTACCGGCAGAGTCTTTAAGAACTCCGGGTAATGATCATGCTGAGTTAACAATCTTAAATTTGTCATCTTTAAACGGTGTCTGGCCTTTCATATGTTCAGTAGGTGCTAATCAATATGCTTGCTTTAATGGACAGGTGTTTACATCTGATGCTGCGATGCTTTATAAATCACGGCATACTAAGAAGCTCGACATTGATCATGCTTCCAGAGTAATGGGACAGGCTTTAAATACTTTCAAAGCTGAAGTAGATATCTGGCACTATTGGGCAACGCAAGCTACAACGGACTTCCAGGCCTTCTTAATATTTGCTGAAGCTGCTAACGCAACAAAAGTATTTGAGCATGTTAAGGAAGAGCCTTACATTGGTGTACCTGGATTATTATTAGAGCCTAAGATAGCTTCTAATAAATCTTTAGCATACCTTTGGGATCGTTGGACTTCACATTATAGAGGTGCTTTAGGATACAACGAGTGGGCTGTCTACAACACCTTAACTGATTGGTCAACTCATGCTTCAGCCGCAACTAAAAAGAGCGTACCCAACATAGCTTCAATATCTCATAAGCGTGGCGAGATTGTTAGGGCTACGGTGCTAAACAACTTCAGATTAGCTGCTTAAAATTTAATGAACGGTAGAGTTTACAAGGAAATCATTTGGCATTTTACTTGTGACCAGTGCAAATGTTGGTGGAGTCTTGCATCATTTGAAAATGGTTGGAATCCTTCACTAGCACTTGTGCTGTACTGCCCATTATGCGGGGTTGAACAGACCACTAATGAAAAACACATTAGTCATTAATAGTTATTGTGATGTAGCCACAGGACATTGGACGTTACGATACTTTTCTAATACTTCAATGTATTTAACCGAAGAGTATATGACCTTCTTAGATGTTGAGGAGTAGGATTCTTTAGATGTAATTGACAATGAAGATGGTACATTAACTTTGAAAGGAAGCCCAATAATGAATAAACACAAAGCAAAAAGGAGGAACCCAGTAGCAAAATATGCGAGGAGGTTTAACAAAGCCAGGACATTTAAAGATCGTAAAAAGGCCTTTAAGTCTGGGTATTTTAAATATAAAAAGGAGCGTTAAAAATGTTAGCAGAAATAGATACTGATACAGCAGAGAACATTGGATTGCAGTTTGTCCAAGAAACTTATTTTGGACTCTTAGATGTAATTTTTCTATATGAAAAGGGGTTCCATAAAGAGGCGGAAGAAAAGGAAAGTGAAGCGAGCCTTGTTAAAGGCTTTCAGCTTGTGCTGGAATATATAATGCCGCCGTCGGAGTTCAAGTCCCTTGTAGAAGCGGGGCGTTGGACAACAGCAATCCAAGATTTATCTGACGAAGAGTTAGAAGAGCGTTTGGTATAGTGTAATTGTCATCAGGGGGAACCTGGATAGGAGCTGGTCGTTAAATCAGCTCCCCCCCCTGGTGGCATAACTTAAATGTCAATCTTAGGAGAATGACACATGAACGAGGAGAAGGTTTCAAATGGAAATTAAAAACTTAAACGGTAAGAAAGTAATTGAGCTTTCGGAATTAGAATATAATGATCTAATTGAGAAGGCCAACGGAATAGATAGAGTGCTGTCAACCATGCTTGAAGCGCAAGACATTTGGCTCAGTGATGTTGGTAAGATAGAAAGCTTAAAGTATAGTTTAATAGAGCTTCTATCGCTGGAGTGGAGCAGCGAGGCATATCGCTATGTGCCTAGAGCGGAGGTAGCGACTTTAAAACTCAAGCGAAAGAAGAGGCTTAGTAAATGAGGGGACTATTAAATATAATTAAAAAGGTGTGGGATGCTACTGTTGCAGAAGTATCTTCAGTTGTGGTAGACTTGGTTGATATCTTTAATGACAAAGTAAAATCGCCTATCAGGGAGCTGATTCTAATAGCAGGAATTGTTATTATAATTCTAACTTTAATAAGGATACTATGTGTACCGTGAACATTAACATGTGGAAGCACTACTGCCCAGCGGAGAGAACTTATTTATCTGTAGGCAGTGGTGAACCATGTAACTGGTGCGGCAAAGAATCTAATTTAAAAACTAAAGGAGAGGTGGACAATGAGCTACTCGATGGGTTCAACAATCTATATGTACGACACACGAACCGTCAAGATAAAAAAAAGTGATGGCGGCTACGACTTAATCGCAGAGAACGAAGAGGGTAACTGTGTTTATCTTTATTGCTTTGGTGAAGATGTTATTCTTTCTGCCGATCTGATAGACAATAAAGAAGAGGAGGAAGTAAGTGAGCCAGCATAGCGTTAATGATGGTATAGCAGACTTTCACATAGCCTTCGATGATGCTTGGGCTAGAATGTTTGCGATGCTTTTAGGTACGCCATTGCCAGACTCTGCCGTAAAAGAGGCTTTTTGTATTTATTTATCTGAACGTTTGATGGATACAATAGGTAAATTACAATGCTCTGAAGAGGATGTTATACAGGCGTTCCCAGACTTCTTAACCGACACATTTACATGAGTGAAATACTAACCATTACAAAGGATAAATTTAACGCTTTTAAAAAGCAACACGGTATGTTACTATATCGTGACAAAATTTTAGTATCTTTAAAAGGTTTAGACGATGAAGGAAACTACCTAGTATCTTTCGGAGAGGGCATGTCAGAAAATGCATACACCTTGTACGAAGACTTCTTAAAAGATTTAAAATAACAAACCATAACCAATAACCTTTTGCCAAAAGGAGAAACAAATATATGAAAATGATTAATGGAGTACCTCACATTGTAGAAGGAGTAGCCTACTACGCTCACCTTGGAAGACCCGTACCAGATTACTCTGAGAAGCAAGAACCCGGATCTGGCAAGTATGGCTGGGAAATAAACCTAGCTGTCAGCGATGACACATTTGCACAGTTTAAAGAGGCGGGTATTAATGTAGGGATGCGTCCTCCGGGCAACAGTAAGTACACCCCTGACCCAGTAATAACCTTTTACAGGTATCACAAGAATTACGATGGTGGAGAAAACGAGCCGCCTAAAGTAGTTGATTTAGAAAAAGAACCATTTACAGACATGATAGGTAATGGATCAAAGGTTGCTGTACAGTGGGGTGCTTTGGAATATTCCAACAAGAAATTTAAACGTGCTATTATTGAAGCAGTGCAAGTTAAAGAGCTTGTAGAAGTTGGATCAGGTTACAGTTCAGAATCTATAGAAGGGGAGGTAGCATTTTAATATGAGTGAACAACAAACCGAAGCAAGGCATACATATAAAACGGATGACTCGTTGTATGATGTAAGCCTTTTAAATGAAGAAGCACGAATATCTTTTACATATCTAGTTGAAGTTGAGGCAGAGATACAGGCTCTAGCTAAACGCATTGGTGTGCTGAGGGCAGCAGCTTCTAAGTTCCACGAAGGTATTCAAGGTGCGGTCACTGATGACGCAATCATCATAAAAGAGCCAGATAAAGAAGAAGAGGCCGGGGAGTAGTAGTAGAGAGTGAGGGGTCTTTTAAACGAGGCCCCTTTCTTTTTTTTAAAAAAACAACATATAAATAAGGAAACAATAACATGGCATTTGCCCGTGAGCATCTACCTTGTCCATTATGCGGAAGCAGTGATGCGCTTTCTGAGAACCATGATGGCAGTGCGAAGTGTTTTTCTTGTGCCTCATTTATCCCAGCTTGGGACTATAAGGAACACAACAAAGAAAACCCTTCACCAACCCCACACCTAGACAACAACCGCAACAATAATATACGTCATATAAATTCATCAGAAGAGTTTATCGCCTTAAAGGACAGAGGCATCTCCTTAAACACCGCTAAGAAGTATGGTGTTAAAGCCACACATAATGCACAAGGAGTAATCTTAAAACACTTCTACCCTTACTATGACGAGAGAGCTACAAAGGTAGCTACAAAGGAGAGAGCAGTACACGACAAAGGATTTTTCTGGTCGGGCGCACAGTCAGAGTCCTGCCTATTTGGTCAGCAATTATTCAACAAAGGAGGAAAGTTTTTAACGATTACTGAAGGAGAGTGTGATGCTATGGCAGCTTATGAACTGCTAGGCTCCAAGTGGCCTGTGGTTAGTATAAAGTCTGGCGCTCAAAGCGCAGTAAAAGATATAAAAGAAAACCTAGAATACATAGAAAGCTTTGAAAATGTTGTTATTGCTTTTGATATGGACAAGCATGGACAAGCAGCAGCTAAGAAAGTAGCCAGACTTTTAAAGCCTAGCAAAGCTAAGATAATGCTGCTGCCTGAAACCTATAAAGACCCTAATGATTTACTACTAGCTAACCAACATAAGCTATTTGTTAGAGCCTTCTGGGATGCTAAGACCTATACTCCTTCAGGGGTTCTTAGCGTATCTGAGAACAGAGAAAAATATAAAAATAGGCCAAAGCACGAACTTGTTTTGTATCCTTGGCAAGGCTTGAACAGGAAGTTAGAGGGTCTTAGGAGAGGAGAACTTGTAGTTGTTGCTGGAGGTACTGGCTTAGGGAAAACTTCTGTAACTAGGGAGCTAGAACATTGGCTTATATCATCCACTAAAGATAAGATAGGTATCCTTTCCCTAGAAGAATCCTATCAGAGGACAGTGGATGGCATCTTATCTATCGAGGCAAATGTTAAGCTTCACATACATAGAATACGAGATCAGTATTCTGAAGAAGATATTGATAAATGGTTTGATGCTGTTTACGTGGGAGAAAACAGAGCCAACTTTAATCGTGTCTGGATACATGCTCATTATGGAGAGACTGATCTTGATGTCATATTCAGCAAGCTTAGGTTCATGATTATAGGCTGTGATTGTAAGTGGATTTTTATAGATCACCTACATATGATGTTTACAGGTGCTGCGCCGGGAGAGGAACAAATTCGGATAGCCGCTATTATGAAGGAACTCACTGCTTTAATAGCAGAGACTGGAGTGGGTATTATTCTGGTATCACACCTAAGAAGGATTGACGGTAACAAGGGCCATGAAAATGGGATCGAGACAGGCTTAAACCACTTAAGAGGATCACATAGCATAGCTCAACAGGCAGACTGTGTTATAGGTCTTGAAAGGAATCAACAATCCGAAGACCCATTAGAAGCATCTACTACCAAGGTAAGAGTTTTAAAGTCTAGGTACACAGGAGATGTGGGGGTAGCAACTCATTTACTTTACGACAACGATACTGGTAGAATATCTGAGATTGATACGGACGATGTTGCTCACAACCTTGAAGAAGAAACTACGCTAGGGTTTGAATAACAATGAAGAGACTAGTTTTTGATATTGAAACAGATGGCCTTGAAGCTACAAAGATATGGTGCATCGTAGCTCAAGATGTAGAAACTCGTAGGATATATAGTTACGGCCCTCACCAGCTTGAACAAGCTTGTACCTTGTTAGATTCTGCCGACTGCTTGGTAGGGCATAACATCATAGGTTTTGACATACCCTTCGTAAGAAGTATTTTAAATAAGCCAGACTTTGCAAAGGGTAAAGATATACTGGATACCCTCGTGTTGTCTAGGCTATTTAACCCTACAAGAGAAGGAGGTCACTCACTAGAACAATGGGGACACACCCTTGGATTTAAGAAGATAAAGTTTGATGACTTTAGCAGGTACACAGATACAATGCTTAACTACTGTGTAAGAGATGTCGAGCTTAACACAGAGACATACTATGCTTTAAAAGAAAACAGCAGAGGGTTCTCTCCATTAAGTATTAAGATCGAACATGCCGTAGCATTTATAATGGAAGAGCAGGAGCAGCATGGTTTCTATTTTGATAGGGCAAAGGCAGAGCTTCTTCTTGCTGAGATTAGAGAGAGAAAGGAGACAGTAACTAACGAGGTAAAGAAAGCCTTTAAACCTTATACCTATGAGGAGCTTCTCTTTCCTTACTACACTAAAGGAGGGCTAGTATCTAAAATAGCTAAGACTTCTACAGGTGAAAGAAGAAGACTAACGGCTGTTGAGCATGGAACTGTAAGCGGGAGGCTGTTTCACTTGCCAAACGGAGAAATTGACCACGACATTAATAGCCCTATAACTAGGACAACTCTTGTAGAGCCTAACATATCTTCTAGAAAACAAATAGGAGAGTTCTTGATAGATGCTGGTTGGGAGCCGACAGAGTTTACTGTTCATGGCAGACCTATTGTAAATGAGAAAACATTGTCTGCTGTGAAAGGAATACCAGAGGCTGATCTTCTAAAAGAGTATTTCCTTTTAGAGAAAAGATATGCACAGATTGAATCGTGGGTAGATACATGTAAGGAGTCCTCTAGTGGGCAGACAAGGGTACATGGTTACGTCATACCTAACGGGACAATAACAGGTAGAATGGCTCACAGAGAACCTAACATGGCTCAAGTACCTAGTATTAATTCTATCTATGGCAAAGAGTGTAGAGAGTGTTGGACAGTACCTAAAGGGTACAAACTGGTAGGCATCGACGCTAGTGGCCTTGAGCTACGAATGCTTGCTCATTACATGAACGATAAGGACTATACAAATGAAATCATTAACGGAGACATACACACCACTAATCAGCGGCTTGCAGGACTTGAATCAAGAGATCAGGCTAAGACTTTCATATACGCCCTACTGTACGGGGCAGGAGATGGAAAGCTTGGAAGTGTGGCTGGAGGAGGCACAGAAACTGGGAAGAAACTTAGAAAATCATTCTTCGATAATCTCACATCATTTGCAACTCTTAAAGATCAAGTTGCTAGAGTGTCAACAGAACGAGAATATCTCAAAGGGTTAGACGGTAGGAAGTTAAAGATACGCAATTCATGGGCAGCTTTAAATACGCTTCTTCAAGGAGCAGGTGCAGTCTTAATGAAGCAAGCCCTTGTTATTTTATATGATAAGATTAAAGAGTTAGAGTTAGATGCACACTTTGTTGCCAATGTACATGATGAGTGGCAGTTAGAAGTAAGAGAAGACCAGGCTGATGAAGTAGGTAGGCTAGGTGTTGAGGCAATCATTGAAGCTGGTAAAGTTCTTAAACTTAAATGTCCTCTTGATGGGGAGTATAAAATAGGAGATAATTGGAGTGAAACACACTGAAGAATATACATGGACTTATGACAGAACAAACTCAAAAGGAGAGGTATTACTTAGGCATGACACAAATGAATCACTTGAAGATGTTACAGGCTACTTAGAAGAGCAAGGAATCAAGTATGAAAGAAAAGATGCTGCCCACATGCTGTGGATATTTTATGGAAATAAAGCATATATGTATTATTATACTACAGGGAGATGGGCATCAAGAAACAGATGGCGAAAGGTTCCGCTAAAACATTATAAGTCTAAAGGCATAAAAGATTTTCTAGATAGGTTCGTCAAGAACAAACAAGTTGAGACACCAATTAACGATACAGAACAGGATACAGCTAAAATGAAACAGGTAGATTTATTTAAAAACATAGAACCCCACAAGCTACATAGGAAAAATGATCCTCAGACAAGTAAAGAGGCTGCTTATTCAGTTTCACATTCACTGGGGAAAACAAGATCTTTTGTTTTAGGCTTAATTGAAGAAGCAGGGAATAAGGGAATTACTGTCAAGGAAATGAAGGCGGCGTACCCAGACATGGGATATAGTACAATTTCTTCGCGCCCTATTGAACTAGAAAGACTAGGACTTATTTTTTATAAAGGAGATAAAAGAGATAAAGCAAGAGTTATAAGATATATAAAATATAAGAGTGATGAATAATGAAACACACTAAGTCAAGAAAAGGAGACATGGCTGAATACTATGCAGTTACTTGGCTGTGGGATCAAGGTTATGAGGTATTTAAAAACTGTGGGTGTTCAGGATCAATTGACCTTATAGCTAGGAAAGATGAGGTCACAACTTTAATAGATGTAAAGACTGTTGGTGCTGACAACGAAGGTAAAGTTTGGGGGAGGCGAAGAACAGAAGAGCAGATAAAACTGGGAGTCGTTCTTCTAATATTCAACTCTAATACAAGGAAAATTAATTTCGTGGAGCATAAAGAATGAAGACATTAGACACATTAATACCTGATATATACACCGTTCTTGATGGCCTTAACAGCGACAAAGGTATAGACATCCCTGAAGATTTAATGGAGGAGTTCCTTGTTAACATGCGAGAAGCTCTTGAAGGATGGTCAACGCCTTATTTACAATCAAAAAACCTGCGTATGTCTAACATAGGAAGACCCCTTCGTAGAGTGTGGTACGACTTTAAAACTAAGGATGGCGGCACTCTCGATGAGAAGACTTTACATCCCTCTACGTTCATTAAGTTTTTATATGGACACATGCTTGAACAAGTTGCTATTCTTTTTATAAAGCTTGCTGGTCACGAGGTAACCGATACCCAAAAGGAAGTAGAGGTAGACGGTGTTAAAGGCCACATAGACTGTAAGATTGATGGGGAAGTTGTAGACATTAAAACAGCCTCTAACTTTTCCTTTAAAAAGTTCTCTGAAGGAACCCTAGAAAACAACGACACCTTTGGTTACATGGCACAGCTTGCTGGGTACGAACAAGCAGAAGGTACAGAGGACGGCGGCTTCTTTGCCATGAACAAAGAGTCAGGAGAGATATGCCTCCTTCGCCCCGGCAACTTAACAAAGCCTAATATAAAAACAAAAATAAAAGAAATAGAAACTGTGTTGTCTAACAGCTATCCTCCTGAAATATGTTATGCGGCTGTAGCAGAGGGTAAAAGAGGCAACATGAAGTTGCATCCTATCTGCACTTACTGTCCATACAAAAGGAGATGCTGGGCTGATTCTAATAATGGTGAGGGCTTAAGAGCTTTTAAATATTCTAATGGTATTAAATACTTTACTAGGGTAGTGTCTTTGCCAAAGGTACAAGAGATACCTTTATGACAACAATTCCTGAGATCTCACTAGAAGCCCTTATAATAGAGATGGCGCAGTTTTTAATTATGTCAGGAGATGGTATAATAGGTGTACCAGATGAGATAATAGAGAACTTAAACATACTGTCTAGTAAAGAGGATGCTTTTAGAAAAGGAAACATACATTGACCAGTAGAAGGCCAACAAAAAAGGATAAGCCTATTGGATATGATTCTAAATGGGAAAAGATGTTACACGAAAATGTTCTTAGTGACTGGGAGTTTCATACTAATAAAGTATCTTACATAATAAAGCACACATATGAGCCAGACTTTATTAGAGAGATAGAGGGTAAGACAATTCTTCTAGAAGCTAAAGGAAGATTCTGGGATCATGCAGAATACAGCAAGTACATATGGATCAAGAAGGTTCTTGACGACAAAGACACAGAACTTGTGTTTTTATTCGCAAACCCTTCTTCGCCTATGCCCCAAGCAAAGAGGCGTAAGGATGGAACAAAGAGATCACATGGCGAGTGGGCCAGTGCTAAGGGCTTTAGATGGTTTAGCGTTGATAGTATGCCAAAGGAGTGGATAAACAATGAAACAGAGAACTAAAAGACTGAATGATTTAACACCAGAGGAGTGGGATTCGGTAGCTCCCTACAAGCCTGATAATGTTAACAATCCACCGCACTATAACAAGGGGGACATAGAATGTATCGACGGGATAGAGGCCATGTTAACAGGCGAAGAGTATATCGGTTACTTACGAGGAAACAGCTTGAAGTACCGCTGGAGGTTCAGATACAAGAACGGCATAGAGGATCTCCAGAAGGCTGCTTGGTACGAGAACAGGTTGATGGAGTTTCTAGCGAAGGAAAGGAAGTAGAGGATGGAACAGAACTACATCGACGCTAAAAAGGAGCGCAGAGATAAGTACGATAAGAAGGCTAAAAAGAAAGCATCCAAGCAAGAAAAGAAAAAACAACTTCAGCAGAATAAGGATCAGGAGCAAATGACAAATGACAGAAACAGATAAACTTTTCGTGCGCTTTTGCCAGCATAAGTATTTTGAATACTGTGACG
>Ga0080013_1001368_pt1 | contig 32615 bp, 42 predicted proteins | sample ETNvirenome_6_85_FD_69236 | JGI IMG/M metagenome (GOLD analysis project Ga0080013, IMG submission 69236) | Marine viral communities from the Pacific Ocean - ETNP_6_85 (SPADES assembly) (version 2) | ecosystem: Environmental > Aquatic > Marine > Oceanic | place: Pacific Ocean | collected 2013-06-19
ACATTTCTACACAAGATAGAAATGATAGTAATAAGGATAATAAGGGGACTCCTCCTCCTCCCCCTCCACAAACACAAACACAATATGTTCCGATTAATGATGTACATGAATCAAAGATAAGTATTCCATCAACTGCTATGGTTCAATTAATTGACCCTAGGACTGGTAAAAATTATGGTCAACAGTTCACACCAGAAATTGCAAGTAGAATGATTTCTGAGGGCAGGGGTGAGATAGATAAAACAAATGCTATGGTTTCATTTCAAATGACACAACGAGATGATAAGGTAGAGATGCGAGGAATTACATACCAAAATATTGAAGCACCTAATAGATATTCTTTGAGTATGGCAAAGTTTGAAAAAAGAAATAAAAGAATTACATTACGTAGTGGAGATGAAGTAATTCAAAAATCAACAGGTAAAAGATTTCCTGTTGCTATTAGTACTCCAAACTTAAGAAGTTACACAGTAGATAAAATAAATTATGTTGTTAATGGAAAAAAATATAATTGGAAAGAGTTTATGAATCAATTTGCTAAACCTATGTATGATATTCAAGAAGTTGACGCGAGCAATCAAACAAATGATTTAATAAATATTATAAAAAATCAAAGCAGTAGTTTTAAAATACATAGTGTTCAACCAATTCCTGATTAATATGCCTCAAGAACAATTAAATAGATATACTGTCGATTATAACGGATACAGATTTACTGTAGACGGATACAGAGAACCAACAGAAGATGATATTCATAAAATATACGTAGATAGTATAGTACGAAATCAATCATCTAACACTAATATCCCTGGATTGGATATTGGGACGTTAGAAACAGATGAAGACCGAGCTAATATTAATGCTAATACTAATATTTCTTTTGATTCTGATAAAGAATATAGAGATGCAACATGGTGGGGTCGATTTGCTGAAAGTGCTAAGTTAGCTGCTATTCCTCACTTTGGAAAAATGCAATCAGAACTTTCACCCGCAGATGAATCTTCTGAAATATGGGCAGAGGCAATAGGTGGTTTAACGGGAGCTGTCGGAGGTATGTTGCCAATAAGTTGGCTTACAGGAGGTGTTGGAGCTATTGGAGCAGGAGCTAATGTTGCTTCTAAATTTAATACTATTAATAAACTTGTTAAACAAGCTAATCAGTTAAAAAAACTTGGTAAAACTGCTGAAGCTGCTAAAAAAACAAAAAAAGCAACTTCATATGCAAAAAAATATGAAGATGTTTTTAAACACGCTATAAAGAAAAATGAGTATTATAATCCATCTGGATTATTAGGACAACTTACTCCATATAGACAAGGTATATTAAAACTTGCTAATAAAAACCCTAAACACGCAAGAGCATTAAATCTTTTTGCAAATAATCTTGGAACATTTTCAATTTATGGTCAAACTAAATTACCATACGATAGATTAGAAGGCAGATTAAACCAACTTGGAGCTGATGCTGTTTCAAGTGTTGTATTCTCCGTTGCAGGATTACCTACTATGTTAGGGTATGCTTCTAAAGGGGTTAAATACGGTGTTGAACCAGGTATGTTATTAGGAGCTGGTATGTATTCAGACCTTGGTCAGTCCGATATGACCTTAGAAGAACGTACGATTCATGGTATGGCTTTAGTTGGATTTCATTACGCAAGGCAATTATCGAGTGCGTTAAATGTAAAAAGTAAAATTGCAACAGCTTTGAGATTAACTAATCCTGAATTGTCAGATGCTAGATTAAATTCTATTATGGATAATCCTGGCACTAACCGATTGGTTAAGAGTGTAATGGATGAAGCAATTAAAAAACCAACTTATGCTGATAGAAAAAAACCTGAAAGAAATGTAGAACTCTTACGAACATATGAGAAAGAAGATGGCAAACATGCTGTTAGATATCGAGATATGTCTACAGGTCAAGGTTATGAAATGTCTGGTTCTTCTAAAGCTGCAGTTATGAATGCTTTTACAAAAAAGTTTAGTAAAAATGTTCCTCAAGTACCTGAAAAAATTAAATCAAGAAATCTTACACCTGAAGAAAAAATAGATTTAAAGAATTCTCAATCTAAAGAAAGAGAATTAAGAGATGCAATAAAATCTAATAGAAAAATTGAAGTCGTTGAAGATACAAAATCTAGTTTAGAGGAGGTAAAGAGTCCTTTTAAAGAAACTGAGGGTGTATATGAAGTTGAACAATGGCAAAGGAAAGTCAATGATGCGGAACAAAGAATAAAAGATGCTAAACTTCTATATGAGGAAAGATTAAATAGTCCAACTGTAAATGATAGCTATGCTAAATCGGCGTTTGAAAAAGAAATCAATTTAGCTAAACGACAATTAGAGACTTCTAAATCAAAATTAGAACAATCATATAAGGATGTTGCTATATCTGAAACATCAGAATATGTTATTCCTGTTGGTGGAGTTAAGAGATTTGAGACCGGTGATTTAGTCAAGATACCAAAATGGGATGTCAATAATAATAAATTAGATTATACAAAAGCGGGAATTGGTAAATATCTCGGAACATTAGATAGTTTTAGTAAGGAATCAAAACAAGAAATTATAATGCCAGAGTGGATGCAAAAAGAACCAACAAGGTACACTAATTTTTTTAGAGATATTAGTGTATTTGAAATTAAAACACATGGAGGTTCTCGAACATCAAAAGTTGCAATAGCTGGGAAATTACCACAGAAAGTATTTGATGCAATTAAAACATCAAGGGAATCAGATAAACCAATTTTAGAATATGTTGAAAGTAGCAAGGAAGGTAAACCATTAGTTGATAATCCAATAGTAAGACAAGAAAGACGCGTGGTACAAGAAGACCTTGGTGGAGGATTTACAGCTCCTGGTTATAAAGAAGTTTCTACATGGAATGCTTCAAGTCCAATATTTGGTGAGTTATTTACTAAGAAACTACCTAGCGGTGGAATGAAACCAGAGAATATTCGAACTGTTGAAGCAGAGAGCATAGGTTTTCGTAAGCCAGTTGGTAATATTAAAAAAGCATTAAAATTGACTGGTATTAAAGATGATATTAAAGAAAAACATGACTTTATTAAAGGAAAGGGTCAATTTAGTATTGGTGAAGTTAAAAAATGGGGCGAAACCGCTGAAAGAAATTTAAAAAATTTAGTAACTTCAGTAGACTTCTTTCATAAGTCATGGGCTGAAAATCGAATGGGTACGTTTGGAGCTCAGACTAAAAAACCATGGAATACCGCAGACTTTAAATCAATTTATGATAGAGCTGTAGAACTTGGATATAAAAAGTCACCACAAACATTACACAAAGAGTTTGGGCCTGGTGGTAAAATATCAAACATGGTTAGAATGCGTCCTGAAAAAATTATGAGGACAGACACTTTTTATCAATATTCACCAACAAGACTGAAGAAAATTAAATTATCAGATGGGAAAAAAGCCTTTCCTGATGGAGTTGCAACACCTGAACTTGCAAGAAGATATGAATTAGATAAAATGGAATCATTGGGTAGAAAATTAGAAAAACGCAGAGATGAAGAACGTGCAAAGTTTGAACAGTTTCAAGATGCGGATATTAATCAATGGCCTGATATGAATTTATTAGATAGAAAAGCTACTATCGATAAGGAAGTATATGAATCATATCCTGAGTTTAATCCTGTTAACGATGCTCCATGGACAGTATTAGCTAAGTGGGACTCTCGTCAAGTTAATGAAATTAAAACAAAAACTAGAAGACTTATGAAAGGTGATGAAGTAGCTCGATTCAAAACCAAGGAAGAAGCAGAGTCTTTTGGAAATGAAGCTTGGATGAATCCAGAGTCGATTGAGTCTCAAATTATTAATACAGTAGACCAAATAACTAATATTAAAGGCCCAGAAGTACAAAAATTTCAATACCAACAAAAACAATTAAAAATTGCACAAAAAGAAGCTAATATACCTCAAGAAGAATATAGTTATATTTTAAAAGAGCTTTATCCAGAAAGTCTTGGCTCATCTAATAACATGACACCTGAACAGATACAATTCGCAACAGCGTTTATTAGTCCTTCAGGTAATACGAAAGTATATCAAGATAAAATGTCATCTATAGTGCCCCCAGTAGACATGATAAGCAAGACACAATCAAGGTGGCAAAAACTTAAATTCGCAGCTGCAGATTTATTGTTACCGACCTCAACATACCATATGATGTCTCTTTCTAAAACAGCAGGAAAACGTGGTAGAGATATGATAACGCATGAAAGAATGCGACAGGAGATTACTGGAGAGTTCTCTGAATTTCAATCAAATATTAGAAAAGCATTTGGCATAGGTCAAAAAGATTTTAAGAAAATGTCATCTGTAATTGATAAAAAGTTTGAAGAATTCTTTGACCCTAGTCTTGAAAAATATAACATCGAACAATTCACAGAACAGTTTAATCTTTTCCAGAAAAAAATATTGGCTGAAATATTAATACCAAGTGGAGTTAATGTCAGAATTGCTGATAAAGCCAATGCTCCTTTTGAACAATTATTTGAATCTTATGATAGATTTGGTAATCCAATAGAATTAGCAAATGGATATGATGCATTAAGGGTCAAGGGAGATATTAAATATTTCGATAGTCAAGGCAATACAAAACAACCATTGGTAACTGCTGAAAGAGATGTTATGAGAAATGGTGAGTGGGTTAAAGTTCCTACGGACAAAGTTGTTCCAAAAGAATATTATGAAAGCCTTCGTACTTTTAACAAGGATACTGGCAAGTTTGATGGTGGATGGTATATTCAAGGTAAGGATAGATATATTGTTGAGTGGTCTGATAAAAATACATATAAAATTAAAAAGATTGGAGCGGATAGAGTAGAAGCATTAAATCCAGCTTCTGAAGCAAGTCGATATGTTAAAATTCATAATAGAGATGGAACTCCAGGAAAATTCAACCATCATATTGAAACTAATTTTTTATCTCGTATTTTAACTGATGATTTTAGAAATCTTATGTCAACTAATGCAGCGTTTCGTGATGGAGTTGCATGGGAAGTAGCTCGTACAGACCCATCCTTTAGAAAGATGGCTGGTACTGTTGTTGAAAAACATGAAGCCGCTAAAAAACATCTTAACAATTCTAATAAACTATGGGAAGATAAAGCAGGTGTATACGGAACTCAATATGCAAGGGTTGCAAACTTACCTCCAATGATGGCGTGGGAGAAGGGTACAAATAGATTTATTGAGTTAACTTCTATGAAAGATGTTAATGGAAAAATTATTTCTAAGGGTTCTAAGGTTATAGATAGAAATGGTAATAGTAAAGAAGTTGGTAAAACAATCGATGTATATGAGAGAAATCTAGATAAAATCATGTCTAGATATGGTCAAAAGGTAGCTCATGTTGCTCCAACTACTATGTTATTTGGTGAACGTGGAGCTATGAGTGAGCGACAATCTGCTATTTATGAAAAAATCAGAAAAGAAACTGATGAACCTTTTGCGAATTGGTCTCAAGAATCTTTAGAGTTACAATTAAATGCTGTTCAAAAAAATCATTGGTACGATGGCCCTATTAGAAATCTAACTATTGCTACAGCTCAATTAGGACTATCTTCACCATTTTCAGGTTATAAAAACTTTATATTAGGTCAACAAAGTAATGCAACTGTATATGGATTTAGAGAAGCATTAAATGGATTAAGTAGAAGTTTGTTATCTCCAAGAGAGACATCACAACTTACAGGTCGATTAGGTGGTAAAGAAGCGGGTGTCCACGAATTGATGACAGGACGTGTTGCATATTCTAAATATAATCCAGGTATGATGAGAGCGACAGAGATTATTAATAGAATGACATCTGTGGCGATTGCTGAACCTGCATTGAAAAGAGCTATAGATAATTTAAATGATTCTAAGAATATAATGAACAAAGGAGTGTCAAAAGATACTTCAATGCGTCTATTAAGTGATGTATTTAAATTTACTGATAAACAAATATCTGAAATGGTTAGTATGGGTAGTCAACGACTTCATGAAAGACCAGATTACATCAAACAAGCTCAACAGATGTCTCATATTATTACTCAAGGTGGACCTAGTTTACCATTTGTTCCAAAATGGATGGGTAGGAATTGGGCGAAACCTCTAACTCTATTTTATCGAGTAGCTTATAGGATGACAGAGAATGTTGCAAACTCAGTTATTAAACCATTAGTTGTTGATGGAAATCCAGTACCGATGGTTAGATATCTTAGCTTATTGCCTTTATCGGGAGCAGCTATATTTTCAGCTCATTATTATGCTTTAGGTGAAGATATGAGAAATAGATTTAAAGGAGACGCTGATAAATATTTTGAATTAGCTTTAAAAGCAGAGGGTTTAGCTGTATTTAGTAATGCATTTAATGAGCATGGAGATGCCTTAGAATCTTACAGCCCAGCAGTTTGGAACACTACAAAAACTATTGCAACAAATTTATGGGCAGGATTAACAGGTAAAAAGACTGTACCTCAATCATTAAAAGATATGTCAACTAACGGAGTTGTATTATTCAATCGTCTTAATAAAGTATATGAAAGACAAGCACAACCATTATTAACAGCACGAAAAGATTCACGTAGAAGACAAAGACAATTTACAAAAGTATTTTTTAGAGATAAACCATACCTCGGTGGAGAATTAGATAATTTAACAACGAAAAGCCCTCACTATAGAATGGTTAAAAATGTTTTTTGGACAGATAATGCAGAGGAGAAAGCAAAAATCTATTATGCAGCTAGAAATTATGTGGCCCAGAATGAGTTAAATAAAAACCCATCTCTTATTAAAAATCTTTTCAAAGCAGATAAAATGGCAAGAACAAATTTAAAGACAATTATCTCCGCCCAAAGACCGATACCAACATCGTGGAGAAAAAAGGGAACTGGCACAAAAACAAGATTTGAATTATATATGTCTAAACTAGACCCTAAAACTAGACAGGATGAGATATATATAGACAATGAATATAAAAAGAAATTAAGAGAATGGAATGCGGCAATTAGCAAATATCGTACAAAGTATTCTAAAGACCCATGGATGTCTCCTAACCCAAACGCTTCTCGACCACCAAGTAGAAGTCAAGTACAAAGATAGAGGTATATTATGCCAAATGAAAACAACACCTTGTTAAATATGTTAGCATCTTTTATGCAACCTACTCAAGCTGTATCAACTGATGTTGTTGAACCGACAATGACTGGTCATGATAGTATTAATAATATTATGAACGAGTATACTATGTCACAAATGCCTGAACCAACAATAGTTGGTGGTGGAGGATTAGGCAGTCTAGTAGATATGATGTCTCCTATGAAAGCAGCGGCTTTAATACCTGCGGGTTCTGATAAAGCTATTGATATGTTAAATGCATACACTAAATATAGACGTGGTTTGAAGGCCGGCAAAGAGAGAACTAAAAGATATGTAAAGGTATGGACAGATAATCCTGGCCGTGTTGATGTAAAAATGGCAGATAAACATTTAAAAAGAAATCAAGAACAACTAAATAAATTAGTTGAAGAGAGTATGATTCATCAAAGTGTTAATCAAGCAATGAAACAATACAATATGTTTGGAGCTGCTAGACCAGGCACAGAACAATTTATTCAAAAATTACTTAAATCATTAAATCGATGAAGCTTCCCTCAATAACAACAGGTTCACAGAAAAGAGGCCCAAAAAGAACTTCTATTGGTCAAGGTAGAGGCTCTAAATTCGGTGTCAAAGGTAGTCAAAAAAGATACCGTAAAGCATATAGAGGTCAAGGACGATAATGCCACATATACCAGGACATCAAAATAATATACCAGGAGTTTATAAACCTTCCTATGGAGCAGGTAAAGCTTTAGACGCTGGAATTGAATTAGAAAATGAACCATATGTTCCTATTAATACTCAATCATTATTAGAGTTATTTCAATTAGGATTTACAAAAGAGACTTTATCAGATTTTATGGGTAAGAATATAAATGATAAGTCAGTTACTGAAGCATACAATACAATTATCGGTACGTTACAAAAAGGTGATGCTCCTGGCGGGTTAGTTGGTTATCACTTTCCTGAGACTGTGTTAGGTGATATAGAAAACAAACAGATTAATGGTAAGTCAATAAAGTCAGCAACTGGAGGAGAATATGTAAATGCTTTATCTTACCTGCTTCACAATATAAAACAAAATCCACCACTTACACCTGTTCAAGTTGAAAAAGGTGATGGAACAAGAACGTTTTCTTTTGAGATTGGTAATGAAAAAGAAAGAAAACAACTAAATGATTGGCAGAAAAAAATACAAAATTTACAAGAAATGAGAAGCACCGTTCCAGACACTTTTAATATTTACGCAAACCCTTATGAATGGAGCAAAGATAAATGGTTGGATAAAGGAATACTTACCGCTTTGTTGCATGAACCTTTACATTCTTATTTTGACCATGATGAATCAACAGAAAAAGGATTTAGTCAAGAAGAATATCATAATTTAACAGACAAAATGAAAAGCAATATATTAGATACTATGTCCGAAGAAGAACTATCTAACACACTTTACAACTTATTATATAAATAAATGAGTGACAACGAAAAATATTTTGTAAAACAGCTTTTAGCATTAGAGTCTGAAGGTTTACCTGTTAAAAAACGTGCTCAGATATTTCAATCTTTTAAAGATGGTAAGATTACACTCAATAATTTACAGTTGTGCTTAGATAGAATACAGTCAATAAGAAATGAATGGTAAACAATATGTTCTTTATGCTATGGATTAGAAAGAAAGATTGGTAATATAGAATCAATTACAATGGGTCTAATTACCCGAATACAAGGCTTTTATATATAAACCCTTATACTACCTCGACTCTAAAAAAACACACCCTTATTTCAAAGATTTTGTAATTATAGATATATTTATATATATAGTATATATTAAGCTAATTACTAACATAAGCTATTAACAGCCTAGGCTTAAGCTTTATATTATGATTTACTATTGATTTCAACGGCATCAGCCATTGTGAATTTTATAGGAGGAGTTGTAGTAGCTTTGCCAAACCAAGAGTCTTTTTCACCAGCCTCTTTTACTACAACATCCCCCTTTTCTTCTAATATAATTGCATGTAATAATAACAAATAGTTTCGAGCATCTCGTACTCTACCTGATATAGTTTCATCTGAAGCTTCTACTCCATTTAATACATAGTTTCTAATCGAATCCATATGTTTTAAGAGATACACCATCGCAATATTTGAAGCTTTTGTATCTAAACGTTCAGCGATAGATTTAAAGTTTTTAAGTTTGTCTTTATCACTAACAGTATATTCGATACCCTTGCCATCCATAATATTCATCTCTTTATCAAACTCTTTACGAGCCCATTTAAAAAACTTACTTACTTTCATTTTTCTTACACCTTTTCATAAATTCATGAATAGTTTCATTTGGTATTAAAATATCTAGTCCACAGTCTTCACACTTGTAAGACTCAAGAGTATTGTTTTTTTTATTAGCAGGTTTATAATGTCTGTTTAAATGTGGACATATCCCAGACCTAATAGCAATCATTAAAATAACTCCTGTTGTATAAATCTTTCTTCTGCAATTTTAATGTAGTCAGGGTTTAATTCTATGCCTAACCATTTTCTATCCATTCTTTGAGCAACCCACCCTGTAGTTCCACTACCAAAGAACGGGTCTAATACTATATCACCTTTTTTACTTCCAGCTTTGATACATAATTCAGGTATCTTCTCAGGAAATGTTGCAAAGTGAGCTCCCTTAAATGGTTTAACAGGTATCTTCCAAACACTTTTCATATTTGCACCATCTTTTAATTCAAAGAATCCCTGTTGTGTCTTCTGTAATTTTGTTTTCATTCCAAGTTCTGAGTTACCTTTTTTCCCACCAAACTGAGAACCTCCGACAGTACCCTCTTTGTATGGCTGTCGAATCGCAACAGAATCAAAGTAATATTGAGGAGACTTGGACAGTAAAAATATATACTCGTGAGCCTTGGTACATCTATCTGTAACCGACTCAGGCATTGGATTTGGTTTATTCCAAATAATATCTTGTCGTAGATACCAACCATCAGATTGTAGTCCAAAGGCTGAACGCCATGGTATCCCAACCATATCCTTTTTCTTTATAACGCTGTGTTCACCCTTACCCATTGTCATCGCTTCGCCACAATGAGTCCCCTCATGAGACTTCTGAACGTCTCCGCTACCCCCATGTAGTTCGGAGCCACGCCAGCCACCACCCCAGTAGGTATCTCCTAGATTTAACCAAAATGTACCATCATCTTTGAGTACACGTTTTAATTCTTGACCAATCTCGACTAACTTCTCTACATACAGTTCAGGCGTAGGTTCGAGACCAAACTGACCTTCTTCGCCATAATCTCTTAGGGCCCAGTAAGGCGGACTTGTACAAATCATTTGGACATAATTATCGGGTATATCCTTTAATCTGTCAATGACATCGCCTTGTAATATAGTATTTACCATTGGAAAGGGAGTGGTACGTCAAGAAACGCGATTCGGAGGTTGCATTGAATACTCAACGCACCACTATGACCCACCCTTCTAAAAGGGTACGTCTTCCTTTTCTTTGTCTTCTGCCTTAGCGTCTTCAACTTTAACAGAAATATATCGCTTACCTTGTTTGGAAGTATTTTTCCAACCTGCAAGTCGATATTCAGTTCCATCAACATCTATTGTGCCAACGAAATCTGGTCTTGAGTCACCTTCTTCTTTGTACTTGTTAGCAAACAGTACACCTGAATTGGTATTATCGTATTCACTCATGAGTATTACTCCTTTACGTAATTTGTGAAAGTTTATTTATAGGGACAAGCACAATTTGACTGTCGTTATTATCCCCACCCATAACAATACGGGCTTCTTTTCTCGATACGAGTCTACGTATCTTTTTTCTAAGTTTATTAACTTTGAACATAAATGCGGTATCTATCTCTCCATTATCTGATAATATATGTACCCACCAATCTGCATTTGTACTTGATAATCCACTTGGGACTCCTTTGTACTTTATTTCTATTGCAATATTACCTGTCCGTTTCCACATATCTCTTTCCGTCTTAACTTCAATACCGCCATTACCTTCAAATATTTTGCGTACCTTTTCTTCGTATATCTTACCAAAATCAAGGTCTATATCAAAATTACCGTTCATTAAGTATCTTTTAGTCTTTCTTTAAAATGATACATACGCTTGAACGTTCTAAATTTAGGCGTTTTACCTTTTTCTCTGATATTCTTAATAGCGTCTCTGTACGCTCTAATAATTTCATATAATTGTTTTTTCTTTTTATATGTTTCAAATTCTGAATATTCCATAGTTAATCTTTCATCATCTTTAATAGTAAGTAAAAATTTTCTAAGGGAATAGAGATATAAGCTTCTCCCCTATCTTGCCTAAACACAACACCATGTTCCTCTTTTTCAGGTAATACCCAAGCAGGTACACGTTTTCTTCTCTTACATCCGTAGAATTTACCCTCTACTTCTATATCCCCTTGTTCGTGCTGAGCTCCACCCCTATCTCTATTATAAGCTTCTAAATCAAATTGCTTAGCTAGATTTACCGCTTGTCTTTGAAGCTCCGCTCCTCTTTGTCGGTTTCTCTTTCCCCGTTTCTGAGCTTTTGTTTTCATCTTTTATTACCTTTTCTAAATGTTTAACAAATGTATCTGTATCTTCTTTCATCTTAACATATTCTTCAAATGTTGAGCCAAGAACAGCAGTAGTCTTAATTAATGAATCAATAGATTGCATTACATAATTCATAGAAGCCTCTAATTGAGACACTCTATACCTTAAACTTAATTTTCTCTTATTACCTTTCACATCAAACCTCACAGTTTTCACAATGAGATGCAACTGCGGTTGAGCCAGATTCTTTCTTTGGCTCCTCTACAGTATCCATCTCTCTAATGATTGTAGAAATTCTTTGCAAGTCTTCAAAACTATTTAAAGCGTTTTTCTTTTTCAAAGTTTTCAAACCAATCTTTAGAACATTCCTAATTAAAATTGAATCGGTTTCTTCATAAACTAATTTAGCCATTAAATGCCTCCGTTAAAGCTTCTTCAGGTGAAGAATAGATTTTACAACGGTCACCAGCAACACCCATCTTAGCGCTACCACTTTTACCGTATCTGTTTTTACCAAGTATAATTTCAATACCATATTCACCCATATCTGAGTCTTGCATATAATATCTCCATTCATAATACATAAATAATATAATTTCTGCGTCCTGTTCAATCGAACCACTATCTCTTAAATCACGTAATAAAGGACGTTTGTTAGCTCGTGTTTCACATTCACGATTTAACTGAGAAACTAACAAGACAGCCATATCATTTTTCTTTGCTGCCCATTTGTATTGTTTCATAATATTATCAATTCGTAATCTATTATCTTCAACACCTGAAACACTTACCAGTCCAATGTAATCATCAACAACTACATCAGGCGAATGTTTTCTAATTTCACGCATCGAACCATCAATATCAAAAATATTATCATACATTACAAGATTTTTATAACTCTCTCGTATCTTATTTTTAGCTTTTTCTAATATATCGTTATCGCTCTCGTCTAATACTCCAAGTCTAATCTTTTCATAAGATAGATGTTCCGCTTCTAAGACAATCAGTTTTTTCATCATTTCAACATTACTCATTTCCCTGTTCATAACTAATACTTTATATCCGCTATGTATTAAGTTTCTAACAACGTTGAGCATTGTAGTTGATTTAAAATGTCCAGGTCTTCCCGCAATAACTGTAATTTCTCCTCTTGTCATACCACCAGTTAATTCATCGAGTTGTGGATACCCAAAACGTATTAAGGAATCCTCGCTAAACATCTTTTCAAATGTCTCATCTAGCAATCCATCAATATCAAATCCATCACCAATTTGCATATCAAGTATACTTTCAATCTCTCTATGTAATTGCTCTAATACACTTCTTGCATCTGAGTTCTTGACACTTGCTACTTGTTTAACTTTTTCAGATTTAATAATAACATTTCTTAATAACCACTTCTCGTAAAGTATCTTGGCATTATTCTCATGATTAGCAGTACCAACTATGTCAATTAATTGAGAAATCTTATACGCAATTTCCTTAGTATGAATATCTGGTGGAATCTCAGCAATAAGAGAGTTTAGGTCAATAACATCCTCTCCTTTTCTGCGTAAATCTTCTATTCCACGCCAAATACTTCTATGAAATTCATTGTAAAATACTGTTTCTGATGGAATGTAATGCATTATTTTATCAATAATAGTATTATCCATCAAGATTTGGCCCAGTAATTCTTTTTCTATCTCATATGAATTAGGTAATGATAATGTATTCACTACTTCTCTCTCATATAATAAACTTTGTTTTTGTTCCATAATCTACTTCTATATTTTCTTTTTATTTGATAACCATTTTTCTTTGCTTCTTTAATAGTACTAGTAATATCGTGAATACCTAATAACTGTATGTCTAAATCTGTAGCATACTCGTTGTATTTTAGGTAATTCACCAGCCTATGAGTCCACCTGTCCATTTAACGAGCCATTTCGTACCCTAACTAATGTAGCAACAGGTGTAATATTTCTGCCGTGTGTACCTTCCCATTCTTCATGGTGTACGCTAATCACAACCGATTTGTTTAATATCATATCCTTAGTAATAGCAGGAAGTTTAATAATAACTCTGGGTTCGTCACTAGGACTTTCTCCAACTTCAATTTTTTCCATAGGTATATGTAGTTTATCAAGAAATTTCTTATATCCAGCATTACTACCACCTGTAATTCTTCTACCATCCGCATCCTTAGTACCAAAGAAACGCCATACGCCTGAATCTTGAACATCTCTGTTTTGATAATTACGCACGGTATCATCTAATCGATACTTAGGTTTATATAACATCCCCTTATTACCTCGTTGAGTATTAATTTTTTTACTGTATAAATCAACAATCGTTGCAGGATAAGAACCTTCAGGAATTAATGTAGACATTTGAGGGTCGTAATAAACATCCTCATCATCAAAGTTGTCGAGCAATTCATCTACCTGGCTCATATCCATTCTTCCTTACTATCCGCATCTACTCCTGTATCCCCACCAAATTTCTGACCACTTGCATCAACATATTTATTACCATCAAATCTACCCATAAATACATCAGCATTAAATCCAAGTTTTGATAATCCTTTTGTTAAAGCATCTGTTTGTACTTTCTTAATACAATCATCATCTATTCTGTTACCCATCATTGTTTTAATAGAGCTTGATATAGGAAATTCTCCTGCAAATTTTACTAATTGTTCACCCGTTCCTTTGTCATTATCACTAACCTCAAAATAGTCATAATAAAATGTAGCAGTATACACGATAAGTGTATCATTTAGTATTGGTGTGTACTTTTCATCTTTTACACCCCAACCACCGCCTTTTGTTTTACCGAATGGCCCAAATACTTCAGTTGCATTTTTAATTTGATATTGGGCTCCGATTGCAGTAAACCCACCTCTTTGATTAACTTTAGTTGTAAACTCTGGGTCAGTAGTTTCTACCTTCTCCCACAGAGCTAACTTATTATTTTCTGCCATAGTTAATATCCCTTTCCAAAGACTCTTTTGAATCCTTTAACTACTTGTTTTAAAAATTTATTTTGTTGAGTTTTTCTCTTTGACGCTTTTACTTTTCTTTTTGGCATCGATACTCCTTAGTTCAAATTCCTAGTACATTATTTTCAGCAATTAGCATTACTTCTAATTGATTACTTTCATCCAATTCTTGATAAGCTTTTTTAAATTCTTTTTGAGATATAATCTCTGCTTCTGATTTCAACAATTCATCCATCTGCATCTCTGGTTCATCTTCAATAATGCCGAGTTCTTGATTTTCTATGTATAGTGTTTTATAGTATCCCATATTTAACCTTTCTTAAAATTTTGTCGTAGCATTGGGCTTGGCTTATGGAAGGAAAAACAATAAACCTTCTCTGGCGTTAATTCGCTGTTTACCATGTCAGAGATTTCTCTGTACTGCGTAAATCAACCAAGCCCTCATCTACATAGATAAACGTCTGTTTGCGTAAAAAAAGAGTAAAACGCCAGGGAATAATAACCAAAAAACCCTTATACGGCATCTGAGTCGGAATCCCGTATATGACGCTTATCTATATATCTTTTATCAAAATCGCTTAAATGCTGTAATCCGTAAGCAGCGTTGTAAAACCACCAACCATTACCATTCTTTGCGAATAATTTTTTCCTATCTTTGTTCCACTCTCTATTTTGTGGAGCATCTGTTTTGTAAGGCCACTTAATTTTTAGTTTTGCCAATGTTTTCCTCTTTATTTAACTATGAATGGTCTAAAATATCTTTATACTTTGTACCGTCTGACATTTCGCCATAATCATTAAATTCATCTGCTGTTGATTTTGATTCTTCTGCTAATTCTTGATGACACGTATCACATAAACAATCTTCACGTGGTGGATTAATAGGTTTTTCACAATCTGTACAATGATTTGGTATAGGCATTATAATATCTCCGGTGTTGTTAATTTCATTATTTGTGTATACCCCCACCACAAGCTTCATAATAACTGCAATACTTTTCACTACACTCCCAAGAAAGAACTGGAGCAAAACCTAATCTTACTGGTGGTTTTCCTTCTATAATTGATTCATTGACATTATGCCAATAATCTACAGCATCTTGTATACATGACATTGGCACTGCTAATTCTCTTATTTGAGAAGTGTCTTTATTGTAAAAAAGTAAAGCTATAGATTTTAATTTTGGAATATCTACATGGTCAGGAATAAAAAATTCATTATACCAATAAGCGTATGTTGCTGTTTGTAACATATAATTTTTTGCAGAATCAGGGTTATAATATTTTTTACCAAATATAGTTTTCCATTTCCAACCATTGCAAGATTTAATATCGTATAGCACACCATCGTCTATCATCACCAAATCAATAAACCCCCGCACATTTAAATCATCTATAAATATTTCTTTTTCAATAAATATACGAGAGCCATTGTCTTTTGCGTACCATCTAATAGCATTTTGTATTTCTTCATGTATAACATCGCCTAATCGAAATAAACGTAAAGTATCGCTATCTATTTCAGACCCAGTTACTTTTTCTATTGAAGAAAAATAATGTTTACGAGCGCACAACCCAGCGGCTGAGGAATGAAACCATTCTTCCATTCCTTCATACCGCTTGGATTTTTCCGCATTTAAATGAGCGACATAATCATCATAAATTTTAGCTACTTTTGATGTCTTTTTCAATTAACGAATCTGTGTTTAATTTTTTAGTTTTAACAACGTCTTCAACCATTGAGCCAAGTTTGTCTTGCATGGAAATATTTTCCATAGTACAAATTAATTTAAACTTGCGCCAAGTCGAATTGTCACATCTAAAAGTTCTCATATTTCCCATTTGTTTCCTCTGTTTCTAAACGAATTTAAAGAGATAATAATTCCCATCAAATACTTTTTTTATGTTTTATTGTATTATTTAATACAAGGTATGTATATATATAGTAATATATATATTAATTAATTTAACTATAACTTTAACATAGCTTAAGCCTAAGCATAAGCCTAGGCTTAAGTATATTATTTCGTTGTTCAACAAATACGAAACCCACCTGAAAATTTACAGAACTCTGCAAATTGTTCTATAGAGTCTCTATCGAAAGGATAGTTACAACTAAAAGATTTTATCTTTCCTTTACCGCTACACCCATTGCAACCGTTACAACGGTGAGCGTGTTCATAACTAATACTGCCATCATCTGTTTTCATATTTTTATGATGACTTAACCATTCTATTTCAGATTGCCAACCTTCCCACCCTTTGCGAACACCTGTTCCTTTGCAGATTTTACATTCTTCTAATGGTAGGGATTCCATTTCTTTAACGTATGCATTTTCATACCTTCTTGTATGACCATTTTTAAGCAATTTGTTCAACCTTTGTGCAATCTTTATTGATTTTGTTTTAGAAATTTTATGTCCATCATTTGAGCTTCCATAAATAATATCCTTTTTATTAAGAATATCTCCACAATTATTAACGACATAATTCCATAAGGGATGCCAAAACCATACATTTGCTCTAAAATAAGCACCTTTTGTATTGTCTTGCCAAGCAAAATATGCTTTCATTTGCTTTTCATCCCAAAAAGCATTAAAATCAGGCGTAATTTCACCGCTGGGCTTTAGACCATATAAGTCCATTCCCATAAGATACCTCCTTTTTTATGATTCAGCTTTTAAATGCGTATCTAATTTAGCATTATAATCTGAATCGCTTTGATTTTCTACTGAGTACGTACCAGACGTTACTTCACCCATTGATGTACAAAACTCATCCCAATCTTTTATGCGAGACTTACTTTTTAATACATCTCGTAAAGTTTGTAAAGCTTTTTTCATATTTTTTATTCGTTTCATTGCTTTTTTAGAGTCCATATCTTCATTTACAGCAATATTTGCTGTATACGTCATAGCTCCTACTATCGTAGAATGTACACAAGCTTCCTTTAGACTATTACAAATGATTTTATGCAAGTTTTTACGCTCTGAAAAATATTGCTTCATTATTACATAAAACATTGTTGGGTCAGGTACGTGCTGCATAAACTCAGCCATATCTGAACTCAATTTCAGTTGCATTTCATTTTTATCATTTATTTTTGAATAGTCACCAGGGGGAATTGTTATTGATACTTCAATTTCGCGAACACCAGTTTTTGTGCCACGTTTGTATTTTGCCTCCATTATCTTATCCTTTTTGTTATGTTAATTAAATCTTTTCTATTCGCACATCTATACAATTCACCTTGAAAACCGCGTCTATAATCCGAATAATCATCATCCGCGTCATAGTCTTGATTAAACCAATGAATAGTATTATTCTCAGAGCATTTTCTTAAAATTGATGTACCATCATAATCGCCAAAGAAAAATATTACTCTGTTCTTAAAATAATTTTGCATATGATTTAATTTCAAAACTATATCATCTACCCTTATTCCATTGTTATCTTCAAACATTGGCTCATAATCATTGATTCTTGAGTTAAATTGATGGGTTAATCTCGCATTAGGAGCTAAATAGATGTCCACACTACCTAATTTATTGGCAAGAGATGCGATTTTGTGATATAATATTGATTGTAGATGACAACTTGGTGAGCTGTCTAATACTAATGCTATGTTTAATTTCTCTTTTGATTGCATGCAACTATAAATATTTCTTTTTGTAATTCCACGCATCATTAATTCATTCATATCCCATTCATCTTCGCCTATGGTTGGTTCGCCAATATGGTCTTCTGCATATTTACTTATCATTCTTGCAAAAGAATTGGATAATCTTTTGTCTTTAGATTCAATCGCACTTTTAAATGTATTATGCGATTCTTCTTTATTGATACGAATTATTTTTTCTTTAAAATCTTGCGTCCATCTCTTTTCATCATCAAAATAGTCTAATCTGTTATTAGATATCTCTGCATAAGTTTTATTTTGCTTCATTTGATTAATTTTTGGACTTTTACGAATAGGTATTTTAGGTAATGCTACCTTTTTAAATTTTTTCGGCTTTATCGCCTTTTTTGCCTGTGCAACCTTAGGAATAGAGTGAATATTTTTAATTGCGGTGTCTATACCGCCCGCCCCCACAGCAGGTAACCCCTCAGTTTGCTGTGAAGACGGACGTTTGCTTGGTATAGATTGCGGTTTCCAATTCCGCCAATCTCTTTTAATTAGCTTATCCAATATTCTCCACCGATTTAGCTAATTGATTAACAGTTTTAACTGCATTCGAAAATACTCGTACATCCTTATTATCATTATAAGGTTTAAACTTATATGAAAATATAGCAATATCATCCATAAAATATAAATTTATTGGATAACCGCGTAATGAACGATAACATTTGCTCATAATTCTACGGCTTCTACCTTGAGGTTTCCAACCGCGTGGTTTTAAATGAGCACTTATCTTTTTCGAATTAACTGTTACAGCTTTATATACAGGAATACCCTCGCCATAATCGTATCTGTGAAACTGTTTTGATAGTTCAGACAGTCCTTGCAGAGCTGTATGAGTAGGCGTTCCATGTATATCAATGCTTATTTTTAAGTAATCTATATACTCAGAGTTTGTATTAATACGCATCGTAAAACCCTTAGAATTGTATTCAATAAAATCACCAGTATCATTAATACTGCTAGCTCCACCAACCACTTGAGTAAAACAAGCGGGAAGTGTATCATCATTGTGCAATATTTCAGAGTACTGTATATGAGTATGATTGATTAAGTTGCGAATATTCAATAGCCCTAATTGTCGGATAGACCTAATATCATTAGCAATAGCTAATCCAGTTCTATCTGTTAACCAACTATCAGAAGTTAAAAATGGTTTTGTTCTACCAGCTTTAAAGTATCTTGCTATTGAGTTCAGTCTTTGACTTGTACAAATAAGCACAAGACCATCTGTATCAGTCCATCTCATATCAAGAGTAAACCCATCAGCATCATCTTCGTTTCTAGGGGTATGTATGTATCTAGCAACTACTTCTGTTTTTGAACATCTTCTAATTTGCCAATTTTCCCATCGAGGCATCCATCTCAAATCAGTTCGTTTACAGTTGCTATCTACAAATACTACCTCTCCATTTATTCTTCTGCTTTTTTGGATATATTCGCCAACATTCAAAAGCTGTAAAGGTTTTTTACGTATTAGTTTTCCGTGCATGACTTCAAATTCATTGACATTAGAAGTATCATCTGCAACTTTACCGTATGCCATAGATTGATGTGCATGAATAGAATAATTTGTATCATCATAATCATACATACCATAAATTTCGCTATCTTTAGGCATGTCCTTATCATTTTCTACTGGCTTCGTAGAAGTATGGTACTGTACCTTCTTTGGCATAAGAACCTTATTCTTCTTTTCCTTCTTTTTATTGTGCATCTCACCAGTAAATGAATCGACATCTAGCTCAACTGAATCAGTAATATCAGTATACTCAACATCCTTAGCATCAAATAATAACTTATGATTTTCAGGAGTTTTAGTAACATACTGGTATACTAAGTCATTCCAGTTTGAACCTTCGCCCAAAAACGAAATAGCATCAAGTAATTGACGAATTTCCTGTATAGTGGCAGGTTTACTCATACCACTCATTACAGCTTGTTCGTACAACTTAATTGCATTACCTAAGTGCGGATGACCATCATGCGTCAACATCAAAGCAGACATCACGAGACTTGGAGCAAGTGGGTTTACATCTATTTTAGGGAATCTTCGTAGCAATGCTTCATGAAAATCGCGTTCATCGTTTGCAGTAAAGAATATGAACATATTTTCAAGGTTTGCATTGATTTCAGAACCAGGAATAGATAAACGGCCATACTGAAGGAAATCTAAAAAGAATCCATCAGCAGTAGGTCGTGTTTTATCCCACTCGTCAAGTACTAGCATCACAGGTTTTTTATGCGATGCCTCAGCAGCTTTAAAAACGGTTGATTTTTTAATCTCTACGCCACTCTTAGTGTTTTCACTTGGAAACATTTTGAGCACTAAGTCATCTTCACGTGTCCCTGGAGCGCATTGATAGAAAAACATTTCTATACCAAGCGTTTTGCTCAGAGTTATCGGAAGGAAACTTTTACCTGTACCTGCTGGGCCGTACAAAAAAGCGCCGCTGACAGGTTTTGTCTTTATGGCACTTGTTATACTTGCAGCAAAAGGTACACCGCAGATATAACCGTTTTCATTCAGCGACTTGTGAATGTTCTTGACAGTTATTTGCATTAACGTAACCTTAACTTTTGTATTTTATTTTGTTTTTGTAGTTTGTTGTTCTTTTTACGCAGCTCATCTATAATGCTATGTAGGAATCTTATATACATTCCCATTATTGCGATTATACTTCCTGCGACTATTATTGTATTTAACATAGTTCTTTTATAAATCTTTTAGTCTAGCAATATCATATATTCTTTTGGGTAATACTCTTTAAACCAGTCTAAACATTTACGTACAATCTTCCACATGCCAAATTGTTCCGCACCCATACATAAATCATATACTGCTACCGCTTCTGGCTCAAGTTCTATCTTTTCACCAGTAAATCTATTAGCAATTACTTCCTTTTCCTTGAATATGACAATATCTGGAAATAATTTCTTAGCTTTGTCTTTTGCGTTCATCTTAAACCTATTTTTTCTAATAATCTGTACAACCATGATTGGCGACAGTAATTCTTCCACGCTGAAAATACAACACCAGTTCTTGAATGATAGTTTTCTTCAATATCTGCTTTAACATCTACAAGTTGCTGTAATTTATTTATCACAATATATGGAGCATCATTTAGTTTTGCTTCATTAATCATGGCAAGAATCTCTGAACTCGTCTTTTTATCTCTACAGTAATCGATTAACTCCTGCCATTCCTTTACATCACTTTCCATCATACTTCTCCCATTCATCTGCAATACGATTCATACTTTGCGTTTCCAATACTACTTCCTCTATTAACCGTTGCTGATACTTAAGAGCGTAGATATTTTTAACGCCATCTACTTTTATTGAGTGATTTACTTTTAATAGTAGTTGATTTACTTTTTCAAGCTTGTCATCAATAGTGCATAGTATACGAAACGGTACAACCTTGTCCATATTGCATTTGGTACAACATTTGCCTTCTTTTAAAGGTTCTGCATTGTGTCCTTCTGTCCAAATTACTTTATCTGGTTCAGACTTTATTACCTGCGTATCTATCTCGTTACCGCACAAACAACAATCGAGATTGACTACTTTCAATTTATTGTCTTTACTCATTATTGCTCCTCTTTGATTAACTTGCTCATCATGTAATAAAGCATCAGTATCTTTATCACCTGTTACAATAGGTATTGTTACTTTGTCTTTTTTCATGTTACCTTCCTTTTATTGTAAATATAGGGTAGCACACTTTTTTCACTCGTGGAAGGAGAGAGCGTAAGTATGACATTAAATGCACTACCCATAAGTTTTGTAAGTTTATCCAAAGTATTGTTTAACCTTGTTTTCTACGTTCTTAAAATTACCCATTTCAATATCCATCAGTATTTCTTTTATACGTTCTTTCTTTATATCCTTGTTACTCTTTATACACGTAACCAATGATGGTGGTATAAACCTCAAATTATCTGTTTTAAGACGTTTTTCTTTACTTTTCGAGTTGTTACTCGACTTATTACTAAAATTGTGTTTAGTGGTTATATTTCGTATTGTGTCAATTATACACAATGGAGTAGTTATTTCGGGAAGTGTTACTTTCCCCGTATCTTTATCAATTTGTTTTACAGTCTTTTTTCGTAACCTATCAATATAATTTGTAGTTGATAATTTACTCGTAAATGTTACTTCTTGAGTTTCTATTTTATTATCTGTAGAAACTTCGATTAAAATCTTTTTATTGTTTATAGTTGTAATTACGGTATGTGTCATTTTGTTTTGTTAAGTTACTCTAAAAAATTACTTAAAAAAATGGGTACATCAATAAAGACATACCCATTTATTAAGGTTATGACTAATTACTTAGTCGTTTTATTCAGTTGTTCAGTAGTTCTGAAATAAACCATACAATACCGTTTAGTATTGTTCTTATCTAATACGTAGTAACGTTTGATACCTGTTTTAGTTACATCAAACCCATCAGAGACCGTTTCAACTTCTTTACTGACTACGTTTCGTATGTTGGTCATATTCTCAGTTTCAAAAGAACTTCCACCACCTTGACCTGATGTTATTTTACCCTTATCTTGTAGAGTTTTAAATACATCCTTGATTTTCTGTTGTTCTTCTGTTGAAAAACCATCTAAGTTATCAAGAACTGAAGTAACGGACTTCTTGGAAAGTTTAGTTTCCTTAGTCTTCATTACATCCTTAATATCTGTAGTTGGTGTTTCAATACTAACATCTGAAGTAATAAGAGATTTACTGTTATTAGTTTTAATCTTACGTTTCATCTCTAATCCTTCCTATTGTTAATTGTGAGTGTTTAATTGATAGTTAAAATTAATACCTATGATATAATTAAACAAAACAATAATTCATTAATACCAATTAATCCGATTAATAGTTAAAACTTATATGACTTCCCATTCCTTTTAATTAAATAGGTAGTGAGTGAGATTGACGGTCGAATTTTACCCTCAAAAACTATCCATAATAGATATTATACGTCATTTTGAAATCTCACGAATAGGTTATATGGTTTTCAACGTAAACCCTACGAACAGGAAAACCGACACCCCCGTATGGGTCGATAATAAAAGAACCACACTCAAAATAAATAAATTTTCAACGTTTTTTATTACTTCCCTTTCCATTTACGTGAATTGATTAAAAACCTGTTTCCTAATTTTTTTTTATAAAAATTTTATACTGATGCCTAGGCCTAGGCTTTAATAGCTTTAGTAGTAATAGCTTAATTTATATATATTATATATTTAGCTTATAATTTATATATACTATATATACTATATATAGGTGACAAAATTAGAAACTTATTGTAAGTTTTTGTGTCTAATCGTATATTATGTCTGAAATGAACAGTCAAATACAAGTAGCACGTAAAAATTGTGCAAATTTCAACAATGGTGATTGTCTAGGTTGTATGTTCAAACGGGAAGAAGATGGGTTGTTAATGAGGATTGATAGTAAGTTTGCTGCAAGACCTTGTTCTGTAGATAAAGGCTGTACTTATTTTGATAAAATTGTCATGAAAGGCGTAATATGCACTTAACAACATTTGATGATGAAGCAATGATGGTGGATGCGGAGTCCTATTTTTACTTATGGTGCTGTGACTGTAGCTTAAGACACTTAGTTTGTATCGAAGCAGTTGGTCAAGGAGCAGATAAGTTTAAAACAGAGGGCGGTAGAATTGCAATTGCTATGTCAAGAGACCAAAAGGCTACGGAAATAGCTCGTAAAAAGGATAAGCTCGTAATGTATCATAGGAAAGATGATAAAAAAGATGCCAAAACGAAAGAATCATAGACGAGCGATTGTAATACCTGACCAACACTTTCCAATTCATGACCAAGCGGCTGTGAATGTTGTTCTAAAGGCGATTGAACTTGTAAAACCCAATATTTTCGTAAATCTCGGAGATTGCGGAGAGTGGGAAAGCGTGTCAGCCTGGAAATACAAGGGTAAAAAATTGCCAGAGCTCGAATATCAGTTACCATATATTGATAAGGAGATTGAAGAAGTTAATAAAGGTATTGATATGTTCGATAAGGTCTTAGATAAGATAGATTGTAACGAAAGGTACATTTGTGCTGGTAATCATGATGAATGGTTGGATGCCTTTGTAGATAGATATCCGTATATGAAAGATTATACCTTTAGAAAAGCGTGTAGGTGGGATGAAAGAGGATATAAGTACTTAGGATATAATCATCCACTTAGAATTGGTAAACTAACCTTTATTCATGGTGCATTTGCTACTGTCAATCATGCAAAGAAACATTTAGATACCTATGGAGCTAATATTGTTTATGGACATACTCACGATATACAACGAATGACTGGAACAAAGTTGAATGGTACGATTGGTTCTTGGTCTTTGGGTTGTTTAAAAGATATGTCTAGGGAACAAAACAAGTGGTTAAGAGGTAGATTACATAACTGGGCTCATTGTTTTGGTATTATTGATTGGTTTGAGTCAGGAGATTTTAGACTGGATGTTGTCGACATTCATAAAGGAAAGACTTTCGTCTGGGGGCAGACGATAGATGGAAACGAGTAGGAGTAAATATGATTACTGTTTCCTTTAACATCTATACTCGGAGGGGCGGCCTTGGGCGCCTAATCGACAGGTTGGGAGCAGTATAGATGCAATCAAAGACAATTTCTCGTAAAACAGAGTATGTTTACGAAAACATTGATGAGTTTCGTACTGTATACCCTAATGAGAAGTTGGTGTCCGATTGGCGGAAAGCTAATGAAGGACAATGGGTTCTTACGGATGATTTACAAGTTTGTAGGATTTTGAAACGTAGTAACATGAAAACAGGGGCAGGAAAGAATATGCCTTACGTCAGAACCATTTTAGGTACATATACTACTAATCCAAATGTTGACATGGGTGGTAATCCACCTAAGAATGTCTATTCGTTCTCGAATAACAAGTTTTGTAAGAAATTAAGGTCAGAACGTAAGAAACCTACTAATAATGAATTTCTATTTGCAAAGTATGTTGCAAAGGGAATGAATCCAACTGAGGCTTATATGCGTGTATTTCCTACTAAAAAGGAATTATATGCAAAGGAATCATCCAGAGGTCTCTTGAAAACTAAAAGGGTGCAAAAATTGGTTACAGATGAAATAGAAGCTATATTAAGTGATATTGGTGCGTCAAAAAGTTATTTACTTGAACAAACTAAAAATGTTATTGATAACATAGATGGTAAGGATGGAGACAAGTTAAGAGCGATTGAATTACTAATGAAGATTGCAAATATGTTTCCAAATGAAAAGAAGACTGAATCATTAACAGTTTTTCAGGGATTTAGTGAAGAACAGTTAAAACGTATCAATTCAAGCGATACAAAGGTATTGGCTCATGCTGAAAAAAGAATCGACAACTCGACTCACTCTACATGATATAGGCGTTTGTAGTTCATTAGAAATTTGTAAAGTGTGTGATAAACCATTACTCGATACACAAAAGGTTGTCTTAATGGATGTTTTTAATGTAGTTGCGGGATGGCTATGTCCAGAATGTACATCATTATACGATTATGATGACAATTTACTTGATATAGGAGAATTAGATATTTATTCCAATATTAGAGGTTTTGCTTAGGTGGAAGATAAAAATATAAATATCTTATCCAACATGGAGGAGAAAGATGATGTTATTGCGCGTTCTTATAACGACCTATTATATTTTGGCCGTGCTTTTTTACCTGCTGATTTCCTTAATAAAAGTAGTTCTCCCATCTTTCATGAAGAAGTTGGTAAAAAACTTATTGATACTAGTCCTGGCGCCCGTATTTGCAACATTCTCCCAAGAGGATTTGGAAAGTCCATTCTTTCGAAGGCTGCGATACTTCATAAGATATGTTTTGCGCCAAAGGGACACCGACAGTTTATAGCTTGGGTTGCAGAAGAACAAGGTCAAGCCATTGACCATTTAAAGTATGTCAAGAGTCATCTTGAGTATAATGAATCAATTCGATACTACTTTGGTAATCTTGCAGGGGATGCAGTTGGTAATAGATGGACTGAGAAAGATATTGTAACTGCAAAAGGAGATAGATTGATTGCCAAGGGTACTTCTCAGAGATTGAGGGGTCGTACTGAAATAGATGTACGATATACAGGAATTATCCTTGATGACTTTGAATCAGAATTAAATACAAAAACACCTGAAAGACGTGATGAGATTAAAAAGTGGATTGTGTCTACTGTTTTTCCTGCTTTAGAAGAATCACCGGGTAATGAAGGATGGATATGGTTATGTGGTACGATTGTTCACTATGATAGTTTTTTACAGATGGTGGTTGATGGTAGTGCGTTAGCAAAACGAGAAGAAAGAACATATCCGTGGGATGTTACATTTTATAGAGCACTACAAGAGGGAAAGTCCATTTGGCCCGAACAATTCCCAATATCTAAGTTAGAATCAAAAAAGAGAGAATTTATTGAAGCGGGATTAGTTAATAAGTTTGCTCAAGAGTATATGAATGATGCTCGTGACTTATCAGCCGCTTCATTTAAAACAGATAGGATTCAATATCATGACGGAGCATTCAAGTCAGTAGATAATTATTGTTATTTAGTGATACGAAACGAAGCTATTCCTATTAATGTTTATATTGGTGTTGATATTGCTGCGACCGCAACTAAAACATCAGACTTCCAAGTTATTATGGTAATAGGAGTCGATTCAAATAAAAATAGGTATGTATTAGAATATTATAGAGAACGTATACCTACATTTGATTTACCACAAGAAATTATTAAGATGGCCCGGAAATATAGTCCTGTTAGGAGAGTTACGATTGAAACAGTAGCAGCTCAAGAAATGGTTCGTGATATGGTGACTCGGATGGCAACAGATGATAGAAGACTAATACCAGGAATATTTAAGGGAGTTAAACCACCTCCGGGTATTAAAAAGGCTGATAGGTTGGAAACTTCATTAGGGCCGATTGTGAATAGTAAGAAATTATATATTCGTAGAGAAATGACAGAGTTAGTAGATGAGATGTTTGAGCACCCAGTCCCAAAGAACGATGACCTAATGGATGGACTTTATTACGCTGATTACTATGCAAAACCCCCATTAAGCTCTTCTGTTTCAGTAAAAGACATGAAATCTGGTAAAAAAGGTAGCAAAATAAAAGGTTATTACAACTGGATGACGGGTGCTAGACGATAATTGGAACTTTTTAGTTGATTTTAGCGTTATTTTATTTAATTTTATGCTATTTTTATTTAATTTTATTATAAATCGAGAGTCTGAGTATATATGGCATTAGAACAACACCCTTCAGCAAAAGAAAATCAAGAACTGCATAGACGGTATAAAGATGCTCGTTCTGACTGGGAAATAGAGGCACGGAACGATATTGACTTCTATCATGGTAATCACTTTACTACTGAGGAGTCTAATGAGTTACAATCTCGCAATCAAGCAGATGTCGCTATGGACAGGATTTCTCCTGCTATTGAAAAACTTAAAAGTGTTATAACATCTAAACCACCTGTCTTTACAGCAATTCCAAGAGAAGATTCAGATGCTCATATAGCATCAGCTTGGCGTACAATCTTAGGATATGTATGGGAGATTTCAAATGGCGATGTTCATATGAAAAATGCTATTCATGATTATGCTGTGACAGGATTGGGATATTTATATGTTTATATCGATAATGAGTCTGATTTTGGAAAGGGTGAAGTTAAGTTTACCTCAGTTAATCCATTTAGAGTCTATGTACCACCCTCATCTCGTGATAGGTTCTTTCAGGATGCTGACTCAATTATTCTCTCTACTATCCTAACAGGAGCTCAAATAATTAATCTGTACCCATCACTAGGGCCTCAGGTTGATGAGGAAACAGGAGAAGTAATTCCAGGAATTGTAGAAGAACTATCTACATACCGAGAAGAAGATTATCCTTATGCACAAAATAAAAACAGTATGCAGGTCTTTACACCTGATGTAACAAAAGATTTAGATTTTTATCAAAATGAACGTTATCAAATCTTAGAAAGATTTTTTAAGACTAAAGTACCATTTTATCGTGTTGTCGATTCTCGTAGTGGAGAAGAAATGGTTCTTAACGAACAAGAATTCTCAGCGTTTTTAGAAGAAAATCCAGGAGTCTTTGAGCGTGGATTGATGAGTTTTGAGGAAGTATTACAAACCCGTGTTGGTGTAGTTGCGACAGTTGGAGAGGTTGTTTTATACGAATCTGTTCTCAATACTGATGTATACCCTATTGTTCCTCTACCAAACCTATGGTCAGGTACACCATATCCAAAATCGGATGTATCTAGGACTCGACCAATGCAACGATTACTCAACAAATTGTGGTCACTCGCTTTATCACACGCTCAAGCTTCTGCTGGATTAAAATTATTAGTTCCATTAGGAAGTGCGGTAAATGGATTAGACCAATTAGAAAAAGATTGGGCAAATCCAAATGCTGTGATAGAAATTGATACTTCTCAAGGAGAACCTCATTATCCAGCTCCAACACCATTAGCATCTGAATTTTATCGTTTAATTGAACAAGCTGAGTTTTATATAGATTTTATTTTTGGTTTACCTGAGATGATGCATGGTTTTTCAGAAAAAGCACCTCAAACAGTTAGAGGGACTGAAAGAATGATGATGTTAGGTTCAGAAAGACCAAAATCTAAATTAAGAGATATTGAGTTTAGTATAAATATTATAGGTAGATTACTATATTCATTCTCAAAAGGTCATTATACGTTCCAAAAAATCTTTAGGTTAATTCAACCTAATAATAATATTAATGAAGTAACCGCTAATCTATATACCAATATGGAAGAAACGGTTATTGACATTTCAAAAGATAGAAATAATATTGGTCAACATGACATAAGAATTGAACCCGGTTCTACATTACCAACAAGTAAGTGGGCAGAGTATGGTGTATACTTTGAAGCCTATCAAGCTGGTTTAATTGATAGAACTGAAGTCTTGAAGAAGAATCCTGAGATATTTGATAAGGAAAGTATTCTATCAAGAATGAGTGAGATTGCTCAATTACAACAAGCAAATGCTTCGTTGGAAGAACAAGTCAAAGCATTGCAAGGAGACTTGCAGACGGCACAAAGGGAGTCTGTCCAAGACAAAAAGAGAGTTGCGGTTGAAAAGTTCAAACGTGACTTATCTGAAGTACGGTCAGACGCTAAAGCAAACAAAAAAGTGCAAACTAATCGGTTTGCAGATACGGTGAAGTTCGAGTTAGAGAAATTGAAACCTTTAGCAGATAATATGCAACAAGGTAACGGTTCTACTCAAGAAGAACCCGAAACATCGTAGAAAGGAAAATCATGGAAGATTATATAGCTGAAGCAAATACTAGCGAAGATGTTATTGATAACGTAGTCGCTGGGACTGAGGAAACTAATCCTTTTGCTGAGGATAATAGTGCATTTACCGAGCAAGGATACGAAGGTGTCCCTCAACCTGAGATGCAATCTGAGACTTCACCAGTAGATTGGGAATCTGAGAGTAAAAAGTGGCAATCATTATATGATAAGTCACAGACGAATATGACGAAACTTGAAGATGCCCTAGGAGCTGCGGTGGAGATGCAACAGAACGCTCAGGGAGTAACTGTTAATCAGCAGAAAGAACAAGTACCACAAGTATCTGAGGAAGAATTTAATCCTTGGGATGCCTATTACAAGCCGGATTCACCGTCTTATCAAATGAGAGTTTCTCAGGAGAATCAGTCGGTGTCACGTGCTATTGAGGGTCATATGTCTCAAATGAATGAGAATATTGCCTTGAATAACACAATTAACGAGTTGAAAAACGTGCATAAGATGCCCGATGATGATGTTAAACAATTTTTAGAGTTTGTTACTCAACCAAAAGAAAATGTTGGTTTAGACAATCTTGTAAAACTTTGGCAAGATGTCAACGGTAAAAAAGCATCTCAAGGCGTTTACGACTCACTTGAAGCGGTAAGAGCTTCCAAGAAAGCACCTGTAAGTCCTGGAGCGATACAAGGGCAAGACCCTCGTACTCGACCTAAGAATGACGAAGATTCAGCTTGGGATGGGATTATGGGAGCGAATGTTCATGGAAGATTACCGTAAATCTTAAACAACAAAGGAGTGTAAAATGGCAATTACTCAAGGTGGAGTAAAAACTACAGATGTCGTCCAAGCTTCGTCAAATAGTCACGCAAGTGCTCATGGTACTACGCCTGACGTTAGACGGTTATATAACTTTGGAGACAGAGTAGCAGACCTCTCACCAGAAGAATCGCCCTTTTTCGTATACTTAAGCAAAGTAAGTAAAGTACCTACTGATGATTCAGTTTTTCGTTTCTTAGAAGACCGTTCTAAGATTGACTGGACTAGTAGAGAATTTCTTATTGCTGGACAACCTGTAGGTGACGTTGTAGCTGGAACTAGTTACTCGTTTGCAGTTGATACTACTGGGGGAGCATCCGTTGATTGGTTAATCAAAGGGATGGTATTCGCAGTAGCAACAGATGCAGGTCATCAAGTTATAGTTAGAGTTGACAGTTCTCCAACTGATGTTGGTAGCGCTACTAACTTTCAAGGTAAAGTTATTAGTACTAGCACAACAAGTGGGAATGGAATCGCTATCGCTAACAATGATAAGTGTCAAGTAATAGGTACTGCTTTTGCTGAAGGAACTGGTGCTCCTGATGTTTGGTCAAGTGAAATAGAAGACAATTATGGTTACACGCAGATTTTTAAAACTGCAGCTGAAATGACAAATACAGCAATTGCTACAAAATATCGCGGATATGCGAATGAGTGGCAACGTGTTTGGGCTATGAAGCTTCGTGAGCATAAAGTCGATATTGAACGTGCCATGCTTTTTTCACAAAAAGCTCGTCAGGGAAGTGTCCAGTATACAGAAGGGCTTTGTGGACATATTATGAAAAATTCCACAGCACAAACAACTCATTCAACCGCACTTAGTTATTCATCTGGTGAAGCTTATTCTCGTGTAGAAACAGCTGCAAATTTGACCTATGATTTATTACTTGGTGATTTAGAAGTGTTGTTTGACCCAGCAAGAGGTGGAAGTGGGGACAGACTTGTTCTTGCTTCATTACCTGTAATTACTTTCTTTAACAAACTCGGTGACGGTGCATTTATGGATGCTTCTATTGGTTCACAAAATAATATGCCTCATAGGTATAATTTTGAATCTTCTAATGGAGCATTTGGACATAAAGTAATGAGTATCGAGACCATTCATGGAACTTTGCATCTTGTGAAAGAACCTTTGTTCCGTGGAGTTTCAAGTGGATTCATGCTATTTGCTGATATGAGCAAAGTTGCGTATCGTCCTCTTGTCGGAAATGGTGTTAATCGTGATACTTATATTACGACTAATGTTCAGTCTGACGATGAAGACTTACGTAAAGACATGATTCTTACAGAAGCTGGTCTTGAGGTAACATTACCTGAGTCTCACATGATGTATGTCGTTAGTGACTTATAAGGAGGATAATTATGAGAGCTGATGTCTTAAACGAAAATAGTGGATATAATTACGGAAATGCATTTGTAAATGAACTTGGTGGGACTAAAAAAGTTTTCACTTATACAGGTTCAACAGATGAAGATGTACTTGATAGTGAAAATACTGCATTTGCCGATAATGATGCAATAGCAAATTGTGGCCCTCTTGATGTGACTGTACCATCTGGATATCAAGCCGCAACAAAGATATTAATCGAAAAAATAGTTTGGATGCCTTCTACGGCGACTGGAACTACTATGGTCGGTAATATTAATGCTGGTACGGCTGGAACAGATGCTATCAATGCAGCAATAACAGGTCAAGTTGAATTAATGGGAGCTGGAGCTACCTATAGAAATGCTAACCTTGCAGCTGATTTAAGTATTACAGAAGTTGATGTCGATTTTAATGGTTCTACCATTCAATGGGCTCAACCTTTGATTATACTTCCAGTTGCGACTAAGTATATCTATGTTGGAACTACAACGGCTATTAATCACGCGTCTAATTTTGATGCTGGTCGTTATCAATTCCAAATTGAATACACTGTACTTTAATCCGTAAGGGTTAACAGTTTTGTAGAACTGTGGGGTAGGTCGTATAAAGGGCTTACCCCAAATCTACTAAGAATTTTAAAATTGGAGAAATTATGGCTGTTTATGAAAATGTAAAATGTAAGGTATTTATACATAATGCTGTTCCGAATATAGAGACGGCTGCTACTGGAACCCTTGCAA
>Ga0080013_1001369_pt1 | contig 32599 bp, 47 predicted proteins | sample ETNvirenome_6_85_FD_69236 | JGI IMG/M metagenome (GOLD analysis project Ga0080013, IMG submission 69236) | Marine viral communities from the Pacific Ocean - ETNP_6_85 (SPADES assembly) (version 2) | ecosystem: Environmental > Aquatic > Marine > Oceanic | place: Pacific Ocean | collected 2013-06-19
AGCGGCACCAGCGAGGAGGAATGGACTTGCAGCAAGAGCTGCGATTGTTGATTTAATAGACATAATTGTTTTAAAGTGTCTCGCAAGAAAAAATCCTGCGGATGTTAGCACCCTCGACAAGGATACTGTTTACATTACACGCAGGAGCACGATCTTTCGATTCCTTTGTATGTAAAGTATTTATACAATTGGCACACTAGAGGGTGTGACAGTTCTAACTATACCTTAACTAATTCTTATTGTCAACCCCCATCTTCAGGGTATGTTTCGGGTTCTGGTGGGGGTCCAGAAGCTTCTGTCACCCTTCCAAGATATGGATCATAGTTCATATGGTCAGCAACATTAATCTCTGCTCCTGCCTGTTGCCAGTATTGCCATAGTGCTTTATGACTTCCATTATGCCACACCTCAACATGTTCTGGATGAATACTAGATCCCAATTCAATCTTATACATTAGCAAAGGAATTGAGAAGGTATTGCCCGAATTATAAACCAAATCATCTGCTACTGGTCTTGGTTTAACTCCTTGATCAATCTTATACTTATCTCCTCTACAATGAAGTCTTACTAACTTCTCTGCATGATGTCTGCTAATTACATAACAAGCAGTAGAGAAATCATTTACAAATCTCTTATGCAATTTAACATGAATATCTCCTGTACATATAATAGCAAGTTGAATTACGTCCCAATCATAAGGGAAATATGCATATACATCTATCCAATTAAAATTCCAAAACCTTACTACATCTAAATCACAATCATCTTCCATCATGATTGCATAAGGAGCATCACTTGTTTCTAAGTAATGCTTCATAGCTCTTAAATGAGAAGTGGTACAACCAATCTCACCTGGAGTTATGCTAGTAGGATATAATCCTTTGATAATTCCACTTAGATCATCATCTCTACCATCATGTGCAGAAATACGAGTGTAATTTTTAAGTTCCCAATAATCAAACTGCTCCTTCATATATTCCCACCTTTCTGGCTGACCATCAAGGTTAATACAATAGATCGGACCAAAACCTCTCAGTTTATGAGCAGATTTATTTCTATCTCGTGTTGTCATTCACCGACTCCAAAATAAAGAAACCATTTCCATAAGGATTGTCTAAGATCCATTTTTCTTTAATAGACCCAAGAGAATAAGAAAATTCTTTTAATCTAAATCCTTCTCTCTCAAACATATTAATCCACCACTCTTCATCTTTCTTTGTGACATGAGTAATATCTACTTCATACTCTCTAATTCTAAACCTATCATTATCACCCAATGGTATTGTAAAGAAAAACTGATTAGACTTCCTTAAAAACTTCCCTAGAACTCCTGGAATATCTGCTTCATGAACATGCTCTAATACATCTTTACAAATTAAAAGATCATAAACATTATCAGTAGGAGAAGATACATAATCTTTCACAGAAGGATGACAATTATCAATTGCATACTCACTAATATCCTCACCATAAGCCTCACAACCAACAATTCTCAATGCATGTACTAAGAATCCTTTGGCACACCCATAATCAACACAAGTATTAAAATCAAATTTGTTTTTAATATCTAATGCTTCGGGGATAGATCGAGTAGGCATCCATTTATATTCCTCATATCCTGAGATATGTTTTCTAATCCCATCCTCATAATAATCTCTTGTAAATTTATTCATATCGGGGAGAATTACCTTCATGCAAAACTATTGTGTATTGTATCAGTAAGAACATCATCTATCAACTCATTTTGAATTGCATACTTACAATAATGGCAAGCATGATGTCTCAAGGTAGGAGGCTTACTATAAAACTCCTCTATACCATCTACATCACAGACTGCAAATTGAGATTCAGGAACATAATTATAGTTGTTCTCAATTGATAGCTCTGCTGATGGACATGCATAGATGTATCCGTCAGTAAAGAGGAATGGCTTTACCATATGCATATAGCAATGGTCGTTCCTCCGTTCTCCTTTAAAGTTAAAGTCAGACAAAAAGGCAGACTGCAATTTTTGACCTCTATCCTTTTCGTAGGCTTGTATAATTCCACGAATAGTTTCGATGTCCTTAGCAGTCTCCTTAACATCTTTAATAGCATTAAAAGCGATACGACAGGGGATTTTATTCTCCTCCACCCAGTCTAGCATACGAATGAAATTATCGGTAGTCTGAAACTTCTTAGATAATACTCTCTTGTTACCAACATCTGTCCATTCACCAGTAATATTAGGATTATTAGATGTTGCTAAATTCTCATCCCAAACATATGCAGCAGAAGGTTTGCAATTAGTTCCCTCAAATACACTTAAATCATATTCATATCCCTCATAGAACCCATACATTCCCATCCGAACCCAATCAAATAGTTCTACAATATCTTTTTTGATTGGTCTGTTTGCACCAAACCTTGCAGCATTAGTACAGATACCTAAACTAAATCCAAGATCTTTAGCATACTGTACAATCTCCTTAAAGTGGGGATGAATACTTGGTTCACCACCACCAGTAAACTCAACTCCTGTTACACCAATTTGCTTAAAACTTTCTAATGCTTGGAAGACTTTCTCCGTAGGCATCTTATCTGAAATATCTCTGTTCGCAAAACAACAAAAGGAACAGGTAAGATTACATGCATTCGTTAGAGAGATGTGAGCCATGATTGGAGAAGGTGGATTACCCTGCTGGATATCCTCCAACTTATCCATATGCTTCATCATCTTAGTAAGATTACTACTAAAACTTCTGCCTTGAACTACATCATCTTCTTTTCTAAACGTTCCATCTTCATTGAAAACTTCAACGCCCTTATAAGGTATAACAGTCATTAATAGTTCTCCTTCCATTGGTGAATAACAGGGAAATTGTGGAGATTGCCCTCCCTCATCTCAACTAGCCATGGTGCTGCTTCATATCTATAACCACGTTTATTAAAATGATACGTGAGATTTAAATCTACAGAACCTAATCCTCTCCATTGCATAGGATCTTCTGCTTGCAGTCGATCCATATTTTCTTCAATGTCTTTTACAACATCATCATAAATGGAAAGCAAAGTCTTTGCATTATAAATGGAACCACCACACATACCATAAACACCTGCTTCAAACTTTGCCTTCTCTCTTATATCCATTACCATTTTAGGAGTAAGAGGTTGTGCTAATCTAATTCCCCTCAAATCAAAAGGTGCATAGATATCAAATTCGTCTCTGACAAATACATCATCCTCCATAATCATAACATAATCCATACCAGTCTCTTCACAGACTAGCTTCTGTCTCTTCCACCACTCTATAGTGCGGTAAGCATCATAGGAATCCTTATCATAACCATTCTCTACATTACCAAAGATATTCTCCCGTAAGAAAAACTTACAGTTATATTCTTCAGCAACATCAGAAAAATCCTCACCACCATCAGAGATGAGGACCACAGGATTCTCTGGAAAATGTTCCCTAAAATTCTCCAAGACAAATCGAGCTGCCTTCTTATTATCATATACCTGATAAAATACACCAAACTGTGGTTTCATTTCACCTTCCCAAACAAATAGTTTTCAATCACAACATAATCCATTTGTGTATTATTTAGTGCATATAATGCATCTTCAATAGTGGACAAAATAGGGTATCCCCTAATATTAAATGAGGTATTTAAGAGAACATTTGTCTCTGATATCTTACCAAACTCTGTCAAGAGTTCATAGAAATAAGGATGAGACTCCTCAGTAACTGTTTGAAGTCTTGCAGTACCATCTATATGTGTAATAGAGGGTAACTTATCTCTATACTCTCTATGTACCATAGGAGCATAACTCATATACTCTAGGTTATCAAAATTCCTAGACTCAAAATACTTATGTGCATCTTCTTTCTTACAAAATGGAGCAAAGGGTCTATACCATTCTCTAAATTTTACTTTAGAGTTTAGTATATCCTTCATGTCAGCAATGTTAGGATCGCATACAATAGAACGATTCCCCAAAGCCCGAGGTCCCACCTCCGAATCAGCATAGACCAGTCCGAGTATTTTCCCATCTTTAATTAATTGTGCAATCTCTTTCTTATTTACCTCAACTGCACCATACTCGTCAACATAATTGTGTAATTTGTTACGATCTAGTAAAGGAAGTCCAGAATATGTAATATTTACTTGCTTTGTCGGCTTATTATAAAGGAATAAATGTCCTAAAGAAAGACTACCATCATGAGGTTGTGGAGGAACATACAAAGGTCTGTCATATAAACACTTAACTTTCTCATTTACCAAAACATTTAATGCACATCCACCAGTCATGATCAAAGGCATATCAGGATCATAGGTATCCAACACACTAAAGAAAGCATGTTCAAATCCTGCCTGTGCTGTAGCAGCAATATCATATCCTTCCTGCCCTTCAAAGACCCAGTTATCCATAGGATTCTCCCACGGAGTATCAAGGTTCTTAAATGGAAGTCCTGTTTCTTTTGCTAATTTCTTATAATCTCTATCAAAAAAGAAGTCCTTAAAGAATGGAACAAAATCAGGAATAATTTCTCCATATCCACACAGACCCATCAGTTTGCCTGACAATGCTAATTGATGTCTACTCTTCTCTGCCACCTCTCTAATCAAAGACCCACATAGAAGATACCCTCCACCAAAATCGGAAGGAATATTCTCTAGTAACTTAACACCATCTTCACTACCAAAATAAACATTAAAATGTCCATCATCACCACCACCATCATAAGAAACAATTAATGCCCGATCAAATGGTGAAAGATGTAAAGCAGATGCAGCATGAGTATCATGATGTCTTGCTAATGTTTTAACATTTTCTGTATTAAAAATTTGCTTTGGGTCTGTCTGTATATACCCATCCGAACAAATTAAAACACACTCATAATCATTCTCTATACCCCAATCTTTTAAAGCAATATCTCTACACTCTTCTAAAATAGCTCTCTGCTCTAGATGATTATTATCTTCATGCAAACGAAAATATCTTTTCCGCACCAACCTTTCTATTTCAATAGTATGATAACTATCTTCCTTAGCATTATAAAAAGATACATTGGCATCATGACCAGCAAAAATGCTAACTAAGTTCTTCATTGTGAAATAATCTTCTCCATAGCAGGAACATAATACTTTTCTACTACCTTAACCCAATCAAAGGACTCCGCATACTCACGAATCTCTTGACGATTATTAACAGAATAATATCTATTCCTAACAATCTCATCTTCTACAAACTTAATATCATTAATCTTATCTTCTGGTATAATAGTAATAAAATCCTTAGTAATATCAAGATTAGCAGCTGCCCATTGACTAATAACCACACCCAATCCAGCAGCAAATGCTTCTAAACATACCAAAGGATGTGCTTCACCATCAGACAATAGCACAAGATTACCATACTGTGTCAAGTCATTATATAATTTTTCTTTAGACCACTCTCCCAAATAATTCTTAGATATATCAAATCTTGGATCAGTATTATTACCTGCATAGTAAAGACTACCAATAGACTGGAACATATGTTGACGCTTACGATAATCAATCTTTGCAAGATAAACACTCTTACAAATGTCATCAGTAAGTGGAAGTTCCTCAAACTTAAACTCATCTACATTAACACCATTAGGAGTTACAAAGAGTTGATTGGATGGAATACCCATCTGCTTCTCATAAACATCCTTAATACCAGAAGATAAACAAAAGATATTAGGTTTAATCTGAGCAAACTTTTGAGCTACTCTAGGACCATAATAATCCCACTTCTGAGGTTGCTCTAAGTATCCAAAATGACTGGTAATAGCATTAGGATACTGTATATAAGGGCAGAGTTCAACAAAGTCATCATATTGAACATGTACAAAGTCTGGTCTAAATTCATTAATCTCCTTGAGAATATCAATACCATTTGGTTGATTTACAATTTGAACTTCATGTCCTAGCTTTTCTAATGCTAACTTCTGGTCCCATATCAAAATCTCTACCGCACCCCAACCAGTGGGAGGGATAGGCATAATACCAGGTCCAACTATCGATACCTTCATTCTTTACCCAACTCAGAGAAGATGTCTAGGTGCTTCCCATTTCTTCTTTCATAAATGGTAAAGTCATCTGAATACTTCTTAATCAAATAACCAAGTGCTATCTGTTCATTATTAACATTACCCTTCGCAATCATTTCATCTGTAAGAATATCTTCTACCCTCTCACACAATTGAGGAAGTGCCTTCTTATGTCCACCAAACATAGACCCTAATACATATGATCTATTATCCCATAAGTAATCTAAGGGAAGTTCTTTTGCAGCATAAAGATCCTGATAATAATCACAATTCATCTGCACAAGATAACTCTCACCCATAGCCTCTAAAGATTCTATAGCAGACTCACTAGGATAAGGTTCTGATAAATCAAACCCATCAAAGAATCTTGATCCACCAGCATCTAACCAAAAGAAATAGTCTGAACCATGTGGATTCAATTCTATTGCCTTCTTCACCCAAGGGAACTTAGAATACTGAACAATAGAATACATCGCATGTTTGCACTCAATCCTATCAGTGTCTGCCATCTTTGACTTATAATCACCACTATCCAAAATATCTTGAATCTCATCCTTTAAATGGTAGTAAGGAATATCACCCACATCTTGAACAATAATCTCAGTAGGAACATTCTTCCTTCTTGACTCTACCAATTCTCTAACATCTTCTGTTATAAACAGAACCATTGGACATTTTAATTGAAGAGTGGCATCAAACCACTTAAGATATTCCTCCCAATCTCTTCCATCCATACGCTCCCTTTCTATATTAAAAAGAGCAGATACAATCGTTACATCGTTTCTCATAACAGGCTCATGATAGTTTTGACTCGGTTGACAAATGTGTGATTCTCTTGAACATATAACATACACTTCTTAATGAATTCATAATCAGTGCGTTTCTCCATAGCATCATAGAAAAGTTGAACAGGGTCTGCTTGGAAAAGACAATGACCTTCTGCTTCTTTGTAAACCTCCTCTGAATTGGTGGTTCCCAAATGTCCCCAACTAATATTCTTAAACATTCTACACGGAATATATCCATTACGCAAGTGTTCAGGTCCACGAATGTCAACACCAAGAATAGATCTCTTGGTCAATTCAATTACTTCTGCTTGACTTAAAGGATTCTGCCACGGATTATTATGATAAAACTCTATCTTATTCTTTAAGCACTCCTCAATGAATGGCTTAAATGTACTATAGTTTTCACATACCCCACCAGGAGATAAATTACCAGTAAAAAATATCTTATTCTCTCTTGGGTAATGGATATCCTCAAAGTCAAAGTCTTCAGGTAAAGTGCTAGTTGCCCAGGCTATGTAAAACTTATCATAGTCTTCTATCTCATAGTCATGGTAATCATTCTTCACTCTTACCATACCATCAGTCTTCTCCTGCAAGTAGCAAGTGGGACCAACCTTCTTTACTGTAGACTTATCAAGAGTAAAATCATATACATGATCCTTCTGCCATATCCCATTCACCCTTACATCATAAAACTTCTTAACACCTGCTTCCAAATACTTCTTAGGACTTGGAACACAATGAACAAAGTATGTGCTGCTTTTGTTTAGTGGAATATTTTTATCTGCCCATCCTTCTGTCCAGAATACACAATCATCCCAATCAAAATCTTCTGGATAACCATCATCATGAAACCAGTAAGTATCATATTCTAAATGCTTGAACGCTTTATATAATGCTTCGTGTGTATAAAAATGCGTATGGGCATTGGTAGGGTAACCCCAAATAACAACCTTCATAGATTTCTCCAATAATCAAGAGTGTCAGAAATTGTTTGTTCCAAAGAGATCTCTGGTTCCCAGCCCAATATTCTCTTTGCCTTATTTATGTTGCCGAGTATAATAGGTTCATCAGTTGGTCTGAATAAACTACTATCAACTTCATAAGGATTATCACCTGCTATCATTTTAAAAACATCTTCTATATTATGGCAGACATCCGATCCCAAATTAATAGTTTCATTCTTAATATTCTCACACAATATCAATCCTCTTACCAAGTCTCTTACATCAACAATAGATCTTACCCTATCAAGATTACCTACTCTTAAAGGAAACTCTTCATTCACAACTCTTCTACAAATATCAGATACAAAATCATTTATCTTTCTAGGTCCAGTGCAATTAAAAATTCTTACATTCACATAATCAATAGGATACATCTCATGGAAGTTCTTAACTATATGTTCCTGTGCTAATTTAGATGTTCCATAAGGAGACAAAGGAAGACAAGGTTCATCCTCCGTAGGTGGCATCATCCAATCATCTTGTCTCTTATCAAACGCATCCATCGTCTCACCATAGACAGCAGAAGATGATGCATTAATAAAGAGAGGTTTTAATCCTAAATCAACACATGCTTGCAATAGATTAATTGTTCCTATTACATTTGTATTAATAGTAAGTGCTGGATCCTTAAATGAAACATCAGGTCTACTCTGTGCTGCCAAATGATATATTATATTTGGTTTAACTACCCCCAATACCTTCCTAACATTATTAATATCCAAGACATCCATCGTCTCCATTACATCAGTGATGGTTTCTCTTGGATCTAAAGTAGACTCAAAAAAAGTTGGTAGAACTGCGAAATGATTTAAAGCCTCATATAAATGAGACCCCATCATTCCACCAGCACCAGTAATTAAACGAACCATTTCTTAAACCTCTCCAATCTTTCAGGGGTGCCAATATCAAACTTAGTTGTATTCAAAACTTTATAAGAGAGGTTCATATTAGGAAGTATATCATATTCTATACTGATAGGCAATCTCATAGGAACCATTAAATCTTTTTTATAAAACTTATAAATTCCAATACTTACCAACTGCTTTCCTTCAGCAGTAGGATTCTTTTCTACAAATTCTTCTACCTTTCCATCCTTCCCCTTTATATAACCCACATCAGGTGTCACTGGTTCTTCTGTCACAAAGATAGTAGAAGTATCTACATCTAGATTCAAATCACCAGAGAAAAATGTATCTCCATTCATTACATAAAAAGAATCAGGAAGATTTGTTTTCATTAAAAATCCTCCCGTTCCAGAGAGTTCACCTTCATTAAGAATATCTAAATCAAAATTTTTAAAATATTCATAATTAAGATCTGAACATACTAATGTAATATCAAATCCTGATAGATTATTAATAACATATTTTAAAAAAGAATTGTTATTAATATCAACCAATGGCTTAGGAATTCCATTAGTAACGGAAGATAAACGAGTTCCTTTACCACCAACTAAAAGATATAGTTTAATCCCCTCGTTCAATTCTGTAACTATCATCTTCAAAATGTTGAGTGGAAAATTCAAACAATTCAGTAGACTTCCTTGCTTGCATCTGATGTTTCATACCAGGAGGAACATGAAGCTTATCTCCTGTTTTCATAATAATAATCTTTGCTTTATTAATATCTTCGTCCTGACCATATATTACCATAAGTTCACCACTCTGCACATAGAATGTTTCATCCTTTACCTTATGATAATGCCAAGAACATCTCTTACCCTCATGAAAGTATAGTAATTTGCCACAATACTTATCACTATTAACAATCCATTTCTCATAACCCCATCCCTTAAGATGGATGTCTTCTATTGTCTCCATACATCCACCCCGTGCTTAACAAACTTAAAAGGAACTACTCTTCCTTCCTTTTCTTTTAATGCAGTAATGAGTTCATGCCTCCGTTCAAATTCAGTGAAGAGAACCATATGTCCTCCACCACCTGCTCCTGATATTTTAGCACCTGTAGCACCATTCTGCAAGGCACAGTTATAAGCATCTAAAATTTCTGGTGAAGCAACATGAGGATTAGTCTCTAACTTACTTCTCCAATAAGTTTCCATCAACTCAGAAATCCTTTTCATATCTCCTGTCAATAAACTTCTCTTATATTCTATACAAGCTTCTTTAATTTTATGTGTAGCATTAAGAACTACTTTATTATCCACCAAACCCTTTGCAGTATTCTCAATCACTCTAGAATCTTCACGAGGTTTACCCACATAATAAAGTACCGTACTTAACTCCATCATATTCTGAGTCTTATGGTTTAACCTCAAAGGGTTAACAATTGTTCTTCCATCAGGTAAGAACTCCATAAAATTAAACCCACCAAATGCTGCTGCAAATTGATCTTGTTTACCACCAGGAAGATCACAAATCTTTCTTTCAATCTCAATTGCATCCTCTGCAATATCATACTCACCCATAGGAATACCATAATACTCTGTAATAGCAGCAACCACTGCCACTACAAGAGCACTAGAACTTCCCAATCCACTACCAGGAGGTGCCTCAACATAAGTGGTAATCTTAACTGGTTCTCTATTCACCCTATTAGTAAGATACTGATAGGTATTAATAAGAAGTTTTAAAGAACTAGTGGAATATGCATATGTTAAAAAATCAGAACTATGAAAATCCCTCTTCTCTTCCACTCCCAAATCAACACTTTTAAAAGTCCATTCTTTAGAAGGTTCTATCATACAATAAGCATACTGATCTATAGTAGCATTAAGAACTACCCCACCATACTTACTCCAGTAAGGTTGAAGATCTGTTCCTCCACCTGCTAGTGCCATACGGAGGGGTGCTTTAGCAAAGACCGTTCTACTCATTGGCCAGTCTGCAAAAGATCTCCAAAGAGATGAGATGTGCTTGGAGTTCCTACGCCAAATTCATAATGATTAATATCATAAGGTCTTCCCACCTTCTCTATAATCTTATGCATATGAATAATACCATCCCCAAAGTGTTCTTCAACCTTTGCCAATTCATCATAGAACCCTAAGTGCTTTGTAGGAACAATAAAAAACCAGTCTGACCAATGCCTATCTGCCCCTGCAACGTGTCCATTCTGATCCATAATACCTTCGGACTCTAACTCATTCATCTGAATCTCAGACTCAAATATAAGGTCTGTTCTCATACGAATAAAGTACTCATAATCATCAGGATTCTCTACTAATTTAACACAGTCAGCAATGCCCTGATACTGTGACTTAAACCTATACATTATATCCTTTGCCTTCTCTGGTGTCACTGACATATCAGGTTCAGCAGAGAGTTTATCATACCAAGAAACATCATATACAAAAGGTTCATTAACCTCACACTTCACAAGATTGCATGGAGTATATAATTCCTTAAAATCTTCTAACTCATTATTCTCAAAAGTAATCTTATTCTCATGATGGACCTGACTACCTTTCCAGTTCTCACTATCCCATTGGAGGTTGGCATAGATGTCATAACTACCCAATCCATCTAAAAAGTTTGTCTTTATATTATCAAAGGTTGTCTTAACAAATCTAGGATAACCAGAAAAACAAACAGCAAACTTCTTCTTCATGACAAAATCTCCTCAATCCTTTTGTGTATTGTTGTTTTTATTTCTTCCCCTAATCCTTCTGGTTTATTAAACTTTGGATGGGAAAAAACATAATGCCCACATATATTTACCAAGGCTTCTACATCAACTTCTGAGTCAAAATCTTCATCAACCCACTTCTTCCACCTGCCTGAATCCAAACAAATCTTATAGAAATTAGTTCTTTGTTTTGGATTCATATTCTCCCAATATATCTTAGTCTGTAACTGACCAAACTCTGGTGCTATGTTAATAGTCTGTAATCCTATATCAAACTTCTGTTTAATTAAATCTGTTGCAAGATAATCTCCATTGTGCTCCTTGTTTATCAAACCATACTCATTTACAATTTCTATTGACCTCTCTAACCAATCCTTCTTATAAGATCCTATGTTCTTATTCTCTCTGAGTGCAGTGCCAGATTGAATAACACAATATCTAATTGAGTCTTGTTCTTCATCAGTAGTAGAGGTATAAATCCTATGAAGAAAAGAAGAAAGTTTCTCTGGTGGAAGTGGTTTAATGGCTTCCTCTGTTCCAATCTCAAATTTAATATTGGGATTAACTTGGAGACCCATCCTAATAAACTTTAAAGTCTCACTGACTGCATCCTTAATAGCCCTGAATCTTTTGAAAGGATCAATATGAATCACATCAAAATGCTGACAATCAATCAAGAAAGATTCTATTCCATTATCAATATGGTATCCCTGATTAGGACCACAATGATCTCTCACCAATAATACATTATCAGTTCTACTCCTTACATACTCACAAAAAGTTTCTGTCACCCAACCATTAACATACCCACTCTCATGGTCCACCTGACGACGAGAGGGTATCAATCCAAGAGGTTCAGGATAATCAATGACTGCATCAACTATCTCCTTACTCATTGGTCCTATAAACAATCTGGGATTCATAGATTTAAATAAAGATTATACTTACCAAAGTAGAAAAGGAAATCACCAATTGGTTGTGGATGAAGTGGTGCCATATTAATCCAGATCAAAGACTTAATAAGGTCTACCTTCTTATTATCCAGACCCATCTCATCAATAAAGTCTTCTAAAACTTTAATACATTCACACTTCTCATTACTCCTAAGAATATCAACAGTAATATCAGAGGAATCAATGTCAATATTATACAACTCCTTGTCTAGTATATCATGATTAACAGTAAGATTGTGCTTTAACTTAGCAAGGTCATAATATATGTCACCATTATACTTGTCCCCACCAAAGTCCTGTCTCCAATCAATTAGAGTATACTTACCTTGACCTGGACCCCGACTCCAATAAATTATATTCTCTAAAACACAATCACCATGAAACTGATATGCATTAGAAGAAGATAGATACTGCTTATCAATCCGACCAATCAAATCAAATATTGAGGGAACCCGTGTACCATTAATAAAACAAGGACCATCAGTTCCCATACCATTATCAGTCAGATATTTAACTACTCTCTTATATGTCTTATTGAAATAAAAATCCTCACATATATCTGAAATATCAAACCCATCCAAATCCTGTCTTACCCAAAGGTTCTCCTTAGCCCACTTAAGAAATCTTTTAAAATTCTCTACATCAACTACTCTAGAATACGTATCACCCTTAGCATACTCATACTTATAAAAATTATCTGTTGATGCAAGATACCTTGGAGTAAGACCCTTCAAAGAAAGCATCCTGTCTATACGATTAAAGCAAACCTTAGTATCATAAAAGAACTTAATAACAAAGTCTTCATCAAAAATAAATATACTCTCATCTTCTTTATCTAAAAGATGGAACCTATCAGGTATTGCTTCTCTACTCTTCTTTAAAGAATCCACATTACCAATATCATACCAAGTCTTATAATCAACAACAGAGAAATCAGAATGACCCATCATCTTAGAGATGACATGACAATCGGACAGACTACTAACAGTTGTCTCTTCTAATATCTCATCAGTGTATTTCCAAAACAATTCATAATCTTTAATACCACACAATCCAATATAAACATAATCAAAAAACTCTTCACCCTTCTCATTAATTTTAATTAGAGAATTATTCCGTGCATTAAGAGTTCTATATTGAAAGCTACTACCATTAACATGACCAGCAACCCAATTAGTATTAAAATTAAATTCTTCTTTCTCTACTACCGTATCACAGGCATGGAATATAAAAGGACACTGCAAATTATCCTTACATAAAGACATAGAATAAAGAAGACTGCTACCTGGTCCATCATAATTCTCAACCTCCACATAAGTAATCTTCTTATCAGGGTAAGCAAGATTTAAAAACTGTTCTACTTGATTACCATAATGACCCAGAGTTACAACAAACTCTACATCATCAGGATAAGACTCAATGATATAACTAAGAGCAGGTTTCTTACCTATCCTAACAAGTCCTTTGTTAGTAAACTTAGTAAGGTTCCCAAGTCTAGAACCCAATCCACTGGCAGTAATTAATACTTTATAGGTCATAATCCTCTCAGTCTAACATAATAAGGTGCTAATGAATGAGTACTAAAATTCTTACCAATCACACCCCTCTCCAAATTTAACTCTTGGAGAAGTCCCCAAGTCTTTCGATCATCATCCCATATTAATATATCCACATATTCTATACCATCTTCCAACAATTGCATAGCTTGGTCCTGTGCCAGTGTCCAGTCATCAAATTCTTTACCTCCTACTTTATACCCTGCCATACTTATCTTCTAATCTCACAATGTCATCTTCCCCAAAGTATTCACCCAATTGAATCTCAATGAATATCAAATCATCATCACCAACATTAATTGGTTGATGCTTTGCTTCTGTAGGAATCTTAACAACATCCCCTACTCCATAAATGGTAAAGACATCATCAAGTCTAACCTTTACAGTTCCCTGAACAATTATCCATATCTCACTTCTCTTGTGATGATATTGATAGCTCGGAGATTCTCCAGGTTTAATAACAATCTGCTTAACCTTTGTATATCTCTCATCAAGAATATTGATAAAAGAACCCCAAGGTTTAAATTCAAACTTTCTCATAAGTCCCTCAACTCTTTAACACCCATGTTCCTTGTTACATTATACCCCAAAGCTCTATCTTCACCACCCTCCTTTACATCATTAATAATAACTCTAGGACCATTTGATAATCCCATAACCAAACCATCCCAAAAAATTCCAGCATTTCTTAACTGTTGTTCCAACTGCTCACGATGAGACTCCTTTCTTCCCGTGACAAGAATGACACGATGGCCACTCTTCTCCCACTCCTTTAAAACTTCTATCGTCTCTGGTAAAAGTTGCAACTCTTCTGAGTGTTGTCTTACAATATCTTCATGATGAACACATAACGTTCCATCAATATCACAGAAAATAGTTTTCATTAAAATCTAGGAAGTGTAATGTGGATATTACAAGGTTGAATACCAACCCCAAATGAATCAAGCATCTTACGGTGCATCAACTCATGACACCATAAACCTTCTGTTTCATTCATACATTTTTCAAGAATCAATTGCCATACAGGGAACACACTCATGAATGCATCCATCTGTTTAGTACCACCAAAATCAAACCAATCATTAATCATACCATCTGGTTGGTGCATATTATCAGAGTAATGAACCAGTTCAGGATTAAGATCCTCAAAAGGAATCTTCTGATGTAAGAATGTATCTGTCCTACATCTTACCACCCAATCATACTTAAAGTCATTTGCATATTCATATTCCTTCTTGAGTTTATTAACCTCATTAAGACTATAAAAATATGAAAGACAATTATTAACAGTTCTATTTCTAAATCCTTCTTGATTATCTGGTTCTCCTCCACCCCAATACTTATTCTTTGGAATCTCAAAAGGAACTTTAGAATCTGTAAAAGACTTACTAGGTTCTACTATAGATGTTATTGGTTTATAAATCTCAAATGCTTCTTCTACTGCCTTAGAATCAATACGTTGATGAACCCATTCACCAGCACCACCAAACTTGTATGGCTTATTAATAAGACCATCATCCATCCAAAAATGACAGAAGGTATCTACATTATTACCCTCACATATATTCTTTAAGATGTATTCAGACCCCTCTTTAATGAATCGGGGTTGACCAGATAAGAGTAATGCTATTCTCATTTGATTTGTAATGTGACCCTCTTAACTTCTGATTCAATATCAGTATTAGGCTCCCATCCAAGGACATCTTTTGCTTTTTGATATGAACCCTTAGAATATCTTGTGGTTTCCTTACCAACAATACTCTTATCTAAACCATATTCCCCTTGGAATAGACCAGGATAACTATCCCAAAGTTCTCCTGCTGCTTTATGATCCAATCCAATATGCTCAAGGCCCATTGCTTCTGCAACCCACCTAGACATCTGATTCACACTTACTGCCTTTCCTGTACATACATTAAAGACATCATTAGGTTGCTTCTCTAAACACAAATCAAGCATAGAAACAACATCATCAATACAAATAAAGTCTCTAACCTGTTCACCATCACCACTCAATACAGGTGCTTTACCCTTACTCAATTCCCTATAAACAAAATTAAGTAATGGTGGATTAGGTCTTGTCTGATCACCATCAGGACCAAAGACATTAAAGAAACGAAGAATAGTTACCTTACTACCATAATGTTCTCTATATGATTGAATCAACTCCTCACACATCTTCTTAGACAGTGAGTAATATAATCTTGGACTTACTTCTAAATCTTCTGTGAATACATCTACATCATTGTTCTCATAGATAGCACTCGTGCTTGCAAAGACAACATGAGGAACATTCATCTTCCTTGCAAAGTCTAATACATTTGCAGTAGCAGTTACATTACAATGAAGACACTCTAATGGATTAACTTCACAATCTGGTAAAGATGATATAGCAGCAAGATGAATGATAGCATCATAACTATCAAACTTACTTCCACAGTGAGTGAATAAATCTGGTCCAGCAATATCAATATGATAAAATGGTGCAATAGGTTCGTCTGCATCATTCTTAAGATGCTCAAGATACCCATTCCTCAAATTATCTACCAAGGTTAGTTCGTGCTTATCTACAAGCCTTTTAGCTAACCCAGATCCTATCTGCCCTGCGGCACCTGTGATTAAAATCTTCATCCCAAAAGTTCCCTCAAATCATTTTTATTCCTTGGCATATTTATAGCAGCAGCAGAAGGATAAGGATTACTCTTTGCAAAATCATTAATAAGAACTCTTCTTGAATGAGGAAGTCCCATAATCAATTGATCATATTCAATACACTTCTCCTCCAACTCTTGACAAGTCACATCTCTGTACCTTTCTGGTCTGCTAGTAGTAAGAATAATTCGTACCTTACCATCATAGTACAATTGATTAAGAGCGTCAATATTATCTTGCAATGATTTACCAGAACCAATATAAGGTGGGAAATGATGAGAAGAATTAGTAACTAATGTACCATCAATATCAACAAACAAACATTTATATTGTCTCTTATACTTATTCCATGCCTCCAAAGTTCCCCAATCCTTAAAGTTAGAAGTCTTCAACCCATTAAAATTAGATCCAGAAAGCATCATCTCAAAAATAATATTACTTACATAACACTCACCATCTTGCTCTCCTAACTTCTCATAAACACTTATAAATTCTTGTGGATCTGCAAATCCATAACCACCTGATGAGAATGTAGAACTAATAACTTTCTTCTCTACAATATTAGTAACCACTCCATTATGATCTAGTTCAACATAACTCTTTGACCGTGCATTAATATTATCCATATCATTCAGGTCAAAGTATGCAACCTGGTTTGACCCATCCTTCAATTCACACTCATAATATCCATCAGAGTCCTTAATAAAAATAAACCCATCAATATTCTTCTTCTTAATCACCTCACATACTGTTTCTGACTGTGATGAAGTCTCTTCATCTAATAATACAATCTCTGACTTCTCTTTTAGACCAACTTCATCCAATTCTTCAAGGTATCCTTGCTCAAATTGATACTTATCTTGATACTCTTGAAGAGTAACCCAATAAATCTTATCAAAAAACTCTAAATTCAACCCTAAAATAGCAGCAATACCCATAAAAGTATTGCTCATAGGGTGTGAAAGCATCCACTTTGGTCTTAGATTAGGATATCTACTTGACCGTCCCGCCATCGGGACAATTAAAGTTGACATGTAAACTACTATTATCCAACATCCTTTTCATTATAGATCGTTGATGATCGTTAGTCAAGTAAGGTTCTAGTCTAAGAGTATTCATACAATCCAATACAGCAAACTCACAACTATTAACATACTTATCATATCGTTCTTCTATTTTGCTCCATAAAAAAGAATAGATCTGTCTAATACGAAGACTCTTTACATCCTGCACCTCTAGACTCCAATGATGCCAAAGATCTTGCTTCAATTTAACCAAGTCTGATAAGAAAGAATCAATAAAACAGTCAAGAAAATCAATAAAGTATAATCTATTCTGATGGAAAATAATATTAGTAAAAGTAAGGTCCCCATGACAAAATGTTTGAGGTATATGCATCTCCACTTGTTCAATAACTTGTCCGATAAAAAAGATCTCCGACATATAATAAGTAGTAGGAGATAATGATTCTATTTTATCTAATAATATTTTCTTTGATACTTCTGGTTTATAAAATCTTGCATTAGAAATAAGATCATCAAAGTATCCATACAAAGAATCCAAAACAAATTCTATATCTTTTAAACTAGAGACAGAAAAATATTCAACAAAAGAATTCCCAGAGACATATTCCATATCAAAATAATAAAGATGTTGACGATCAACATTTAAAATTTTAGGAGTTTCTATATTCCTACACACCCGATTAGAAAATAATTGCTGCTTTCTAATCTGCAGATCTAATCTTTTATTATAAGGTTCAGATGACGAATGTTTACGAAGAATATTAGAACCAATTAGTTCTAACTTACATCCAGACAATCCTGTCTCAAGTTTTTCCATCTCTCACATATTGATGATGAGATAATTGACGTTCTAATTCACATTCTATAGTAATTAAATTACTTTTCAAATAATGTTCCCACTGATTACCTTCAATAAGGTCATGCAAATGAGCTATATGTTCTAAAGCAAATACTATCTTAGTCTGATCATTCATTCTTGGCATTTATCACATCATCCAAAGTAAATAAACTACGTAATTCTAAATTAGCAGACTCCATAAATTCATCTGCTTCATTATTCTCTTGACGATCCACTATAGCAACAACCCTTTCCACTACATAACCAGCATCACGCAATCTAGTTGCTGCCTTAATTGCTGATCCACCTGTTGTAATAACATCCTCCAATACAGTTATCTTAGTCCCTTCTGGTGGCATTAGACCTTCTATGTAAGCCTGTGTTCCATGACCCTTTGCTTCTTTACGAACAATCAATCCATTAACCAATCTACTATCCAAAGCAGATACCAAAGCAACCCCACTAACCAAAGGATCCGCACCCAAAGTAAGTCCCCCTACCACTTGAGTTTCTACTTCCTTTAATATCAAGAGACTACAAAGAGTAAGTCCCCTACCACTTAAGGTCACTGGTTTACAATTTACATAATGCTCACTGGTCTTACCAGAAGAAAGTTTAAACTCACCTTTCTTATATGCATATTCATTTAACAGTTTTAAAAGTTCTTCTTTCATTGCTGATACTTAGAGTTGTCCTTTGCTAAGTGTACTATCTTTGGTTCAAAATTGCAATACTCATCAAAAACTTCAGGGTATGCATACTCTGGTCCAAAGGTATGAACATCAAACTCCCTATCTAAGAAGTATCTATTGATATGACTTTCATCATGCCATAAAGCTACTACATCCTTCTCCAAATCTCTATTAACTCTTCCTTCTAATTCATCTATCATAGATAAAACGGGAGGAACTTTACCACCCCAAAAGCATCCTTGATAATAATAATCTGGCATTCCCTTTGATAAATCTACATATGCTTCAGACTCTAAATTCTGATCAAAAGCACCAGGATTCTGGTTATGTGGTGGCATCTTTAAAAAATGACAAGGATGATGCACCCCAAACAAAGGAACTTGATTAGTATCTACACCACAACAACGATGAAGAAATTCATCTTCTGTTATCTTGGCAACAACAAGAGCATCAGCATCAATGAAAACAAACCAATCATTCTTTTCAATTTCTTTCCGTGCTTTATTGATAATCTCAAATCTCTTAAGAGTAATATAAGGCCAAGGTAAATGCTCTTGATGATAAACCTTTAGATTATCAGGAGTATCTTCTAGATCACCATCCGTAAATGCCAAGATGGTCTTCTCACTATTAGGAAGAAAATATTTTTCAATATTCTCATAGTACTGTGGAAGATAATCAAGATACTTATTAGTACCGATAAACGAAATAGCAACCTTCATATTACCTCCCAATGATCAAGATAAAGATCTTTAATATCTAAATGTGCATTGTTAGGACCAAACCATATAGAAGGTGCAACTACCATCTTAGAGTCAGCTAACCATGCACCCCACCAACTAAAGGAACTATTAGCAATTATATGTCCTTCACACAAAGACATCAAGCACAGATCAATATATGCATCATTTCCTTCCGATATTAAGAACCTATCATCTGCAAACACCTCTTGCTCATTACACCACTCAGGGTCATCAGAAAATACAATAACAGGAATATTACTTCCATTCAGAGGAAACTCTGCTAATGCTTTCTCATAATAATCAAGACCAAGATTATGGTGGTTGGCAGAATTGATTAAGAAATCTCCTCTCCTAATGTGAAGACACAATGGTGGTTCACCAAAGTCTGACATCATTTCCTGACAAGGAATTAATATATCATCCTTGAAAGTAAAGTCTTCTCTTATCTCTTTCTCAATATTTTTAAAGTATTTCTCTGTCTGAAAAAACCCTGCTAATGATACCCAATCAGGACAGTTGTTAAACAGTTGTTCATTAAAATGAAACTGATGTTCTTGAACTACTGGTCTATCTGGATCAATAATTTGACAATTTAACTCACTAAAGTTCTTAAGAACAAAAGGTTTGAATAATTCAATGTGTAATTTATTCCCTATACCATCATCAAAGATCTCATTGTGATTAGGAATACAAAAGTTATGGCCGTTATTACGAGCAATACCTTTCAAAGATGCATATTGGAACATCTGGTTTCCCAGTTGTCCCATCTTGCCAAGATAATTAAAACCAATCATGCGACCACTTGTGTGCTACATTCCTCGTCCAATAAAGTATACTTAGTATTAGATATCTCCTTAGCAATCTCACCCATAATCCACTTATATGTTCTACTCATACCTTCTTCAAGTGTCATTTCATAGTCCCAACCAAGTTCCTTACGGATCAAATCATTGTTGGAGTTACGACCACGAACACCAAGTGGTCCTTCAATATGTTCCTTATCAATAGTTTTACCAGCAACCTTTGCAGCAATATCCACCAGTTGATTAATCGTAACCATCTCTTCTGAACCTATATTAACTGGTCCAATAAAATCAGATTGCATTAATCGATAAGTAGCTTCGATGCACTCGTCGATAAAGAGAAAGGAACGGGTTTGGAGTCCGTCACCCCAGACCTCAATAGTGTCCTCTTGCTCTGCATACGCAACCTTTCTTGATATTGCTGCTGGAGCTTTCTCTCTCCCACCATACCAGGTTCCTTCTGGTCCGAAAATATTATGGTAACGGGCAATGCACACAGGCATACCATGGTTACGATTGTAAGCCAAGTACAATCTCTCTGAAAAAAGTTTCTCCCATCCATATTCGGAATCTGGTGCAGCTGGGTATGCGGAATCTTCACGGCAATTAGGATCGTTAGGGTCAACTTGGTTGTACTCTGGATACATACATGCTGATCCAGAATAAAATATTTTTGTCTGATAATCTAACTCAGGTCTATTACATACAGTCCCCTCATTCACTACACCATCAAAAGTTCCAGTTAATTTACGTTGCTCCTCAAGGACATTTAAATTAATTGTACAGGAATTATGCATAATCTCTGCATCATTCTCACCAGTGAATACAAATCCTGCTCCACCCATATCAGCAGCAAACTGATAGATCTCATGGAAAGGTAGAATGTATTGATAGGGAACTGTATTATAAAAGTTACCTTGTTCTCCTTTGAATTGAATTACCCTACGTACAAAATCTATATCACGAAGATCACCAGTAACAAATTCATCTGCATGAGTACTAGAAAACTCTGGGTACTTAAGGTCTACACCTCGTACCCAATATCCTTCTGACTTCAATCTCTTCACCATATGGCTACCGATGAATCCACCAGCACCTAATACTAATGCTGTCCTTTTAGACATAATCTCTCTCTTGTAAATTTACTTAGTATGAAGCTTCCTGAAGATCATCAGCAAGACATTCAATTATAATTGCATAATCTGCTTCGGGATCCTCTCCCGTAAGTTCTACTTCATTTTGATAAAATCTCTTAACTTTTTTATATAACTTTGGATTTTTTACATCCAAATAAATTTCCTTATTCGCAGCAGCCTGAAGGATGCTTATGTCTTTCTTGAACTTTGAAGTAAGTGTCATTACTTTGAATTGTGGACGTTAGTATTATAGGAGGTTAAATGAAAGAAGTCAAGTCTCTGCTCCTCCACCAGTGGTTTGAATACGAATCCATTCTTCCTCTTCCTTTAATTTACGGCGATAATCTTCATGAAGCCTTTCAACCGCTTTGCTCTTCTCTTCCTTTTTAGATTTTTTCATACTCTTACAATCACATCACCATCATCGTCATCATCATCTTCCTCATCATCTTCTTCATTGAGTTCATTTATACGATCTTTAAGAGATCTATAAAGAGGATCTTCATCCTCATTTTCTTCTCCGAAGTTTACTGACATTAACTGGTCTCCTGGTTGAATATTTTCCAGTTCGGGATGAAGATTTTGAATGGTCCTCTTCGCTTTATTTAGTTTATTAATAGCAATAAAATTTTTACATATTAACATCACTGCAACTACTCCTAAAATAAGAGAAATAGCAATGAATATATTATTAATCACTTATCCTTTCTTCTTGGCACTTTAATAGTCCAACTATATCCTTCTAAATCAACCATCTCAAATTCTTTCTTATTCTTCTCTATCCTAGTTAATTCAGCCTCACATCCTGGTTTAGGTTGAATATCCCCATACTTAGGAATAGTAAATCCAAACTCTCTACACTCTTCAGAATCTGTGAGATCAATATCACAATCTTCAGCATAATCCCAAATAGCCCTATCCACTTGACCAAAAAGAGAATCAAATGTCATTCTCTTCCTTAAATCATTTGCAATATTATCTACGTGCTCATCATCCAAATCCACTCCACATGGCCTTGCTTTGACCAGTTCATTGAGGTTGATAACAACCTTACATTCATTATAAATTGCCATAATTAAATTCCTGGTATGTAACGTTGATATTTTTGAAGGGTTGGTATTAAATCACTCTCAACTCTTTCTACAATTTCATCTACTATACTTACATCTAAATCCATAAAGGGTGGGATGATACCAAGTATCCTTAACAAACCATCAACAAAAAGAGCAAGACAAGTAAACCCAAGAATCATACTGATGATAGTTGCAGTCCTATTATGCTTACGCATGGACTCTTCATCAATCTTTCTTGCTTCCTCAAGAGCATCAGTAATCATCTTATCGACTTCGTGTTTTGTATAGAAGTCTCCTATGAATGGAATGTCATGTCTGTCGGGAGTCATCGAATTTCAAAGTCCAATTTTCGAACTTTACGTTTGCGTCGTTCTTCTTGCCATTGAAGGTCTTGAGAAGTAAGACCATCTGATTTTAGGTTTCCTGTATTAGAGTTTACCATCACAACTCTAGTTAGGTCAATAGCTGTTACACTATCACCTTTAACTGTTGTCATGTTAGAACACCCACATGATTTACTTTGGCCAGAACCACTAGTCAGTTCTACACCACAATTTTTACATCTTACTATAAGCATTGTTCTTCATCCGTTTCTATCTTGTGTAACTGTCATACCATCATGCCATATCTTAAAAGAATTTGCTGGCCATTGTCCATACTGAGAAGCACTACTTGTGGACCCCCCAAAAGATTTGGGTAGAATATCACGATTCGTTGTCTGCTTACAGTATTCTACCATTGCATCAAAAGTTTTATCCCTAAAAGATAACTTTTTTGCATAATTCCAAAAAGGAGTATCGTACTTTGACCCAAATTGATAATGCCAAAGGACAAAATTTTGCAGTTGTCTGATATATTGTTTTGCAGAGTGAGCAGCTTGTTCTACTGGCTCCTTCTTTGTAATTATATAGTCCACAAAATATCTTGCACACTCAATATATGCCTGAACAGCAGTTGACTCCAAAGGTTCTAAGAAGAATAACCTATTACCATTTAAAAATATCTTATCACCAATAATAGGATTCTTGGCAACATAATTTTTATAATTAATATGCGTTGTAATATCTACATCAAACATATCCAACATATTCTTTTCTGCATCTTCTTTAGAAGTTATATTACTATTATAACAGTATCCCACACCACCCGAACGTGATGGTGAATCTTTCAATGTTGGAATTACAAATGCCCATCCATCAGGAGTAGCAACATGCCGACTCCAATAAGCCTTGGCAGTATCCCAATTTGCTTGTGCCAAAATACAAGCATTAGTAGGATTAATTAACTCATCATAATCAGAATAATCTTCCGGCTTCCCTCTACAATCAAATACATAATCAGCATCTATATTATTAACATCTAAAATATTATTTTCTATTACCTTAAAATGACCACAATTTAAAACATGTTTCTGCATTTCCGAAGGACAAAAATGCATTGCCATACCATTAGCAGGGAATCCATGATACACTTCTTCATTAAGATGACCCCATCCTTCATATAAAACCCCACTTTTAAAAGTAGCATGAATAGGATTATGATACCAATTAAATCCAGTAGAAGCCCAAAAAAGTTGAGGAGGTTCCAATACAGTTGCCTGTCCTACCCTCTCACAAGGAATGTCTGGATTATGAGTTAACTCAACTTCAAGATCTTTATTAAACCATGAAAGATATAAAGCAGAAATGCATCCAGCATTACCACCACCAACAATACTAACTTTTGTCATCTTCAAGTGGTTCTAAAGATAATATATCTAAATGTGTATCATTCTCATCCAAGTCAATCCACTCTTCAAACTCTTCATAGAGTGCCTGAGCATACTCATGATTTGTATTATCAATTCTGTTTATAGACCATTCCCTTACCTTTGCCACCACTTCATCAGTCTTGTCCAGTTCCATAATAATCTTTTCTGAAGTATCTTGAGAGGATGTTACTATTATAGTATTTCGGGGTGCCATCGTCAAGTTGTTCGGTGAGGACTCCATTGACGAACAGTTGTCTCGTTTCTTCGAAGTTTGTTTTGCCAACTGTTTTATGTAAGCTGAGCATAACTCTGCTAAAGTTATGTCTACCCAGTTGTTTAATTTCTTCTTTAAGTTCCTCAGACGACCCATAATAATTCTTCCAATCAGATTCAGATTTTACTTTTCTTTTTTTACCCCTAGGAGTTCTAAACTTCCAGAAATACTTACGCCCGATGTATTGTCTACCGTTCGTGTTATTTGTAATACAGTAGACGAAACCGAAGAGATCGTTAATATCATTAGAAGTAAAAGTTGTACCCTGATATAACCAGGCGTTTTCATAATCTCCTTCACCCACTGTGGCCGTTGTGGTGGTCGCCATCCTAAAATTTTCATTCAGTAATTCCTATTTAGTAACCAAATTCGTCTACCACATCTAAAACTTTATTAAGATATTCTTCAGCACCACGACATTCTTCGTGAGACAATTCCTGTCTTTCACATCGTCCATACAATTCGTTTTTGAGCTTATGAGCTCGTGCTTGCATATCTGCTTTTCGTAATTGACCATTCATAGCGGTGTCCTCTGCCACGTTGATTATTTATACAAAAAAAATAAAAAATTGAATGTTTATTCTCTTATAAAGATTATTTTTAAAGTTTGAATCCACTAAACGTATCCTTCTTTACATCCTGCTTGATACCACCAACAATATAAGACTCTACTTCAGTCTCTTGTGGTGCTACCTGGAGTCCCTTAGAGGAAATCCAATGCTCTGTCCAAGGTAATGGATTGTTCTTTGCAGGAATATCATACTGTGGTTTAAGTCCAATAGATTTTAATCTCTTATTAGAAATCCACTCAACATACTGATGGAGTAATTTATCATTTAATCCTATCATACTTCCGTCTTTAAACAAATACTCTGCCCATTTCTTTTCTTCATTCACACACTTATCAAACATCTGATATGTCCACTCCTGCTCCTCTTTAACAATCTCCAACATCTCTGGGTCATCACCCTTTCTCCAATTGTTAATTATGTTTTGAGTAAGCGCAAGATGTTGGTTCTCGTCTCTTGCAATAAGGGAGATGATCTTAGCAGATCCCTCCATAAGCTTGAGCTCCCCAAAAGCAAAAGAGCAAGCAAAACTAACATAGAAACGGATCCCCTCAAGAATGTTGACATTAGCTACTGCCCGATAGAGTTTACGTTTTAAATCCTTCATACACCACTGTGATGTAGGAGATCCTTTTGCCTCTGGTCGCCACATACAACCACTACCCCACTCCTGAGCATCTCTAATAAAGTCATCATAAGCACCAGTAACACTAGCAGCACGTTCTAAAATGCGTTCATCTTTAACAATGGTATCAAAGACCTCAGAAGGATCCGAATAAACATTCTTAATGATATATGTATAGGAACGACTATGGATCATCTCCATAAACTGCCATACTTCCATACAAGATTCTAGTTCTGGTAAAGAACAATAAGGAAGAAATGCCATACCAGGAGCACGTCCTTGTACAGAATCAAGCATTATCTGATACTTCAAATTAGAAGTATAGATATGCTTCTGTTCTGGTCTTAGAGTTTGATAATCTCCTCTATCTTTTTGTAGAGATACCTCTTCTGGTCTCCAGAAATATCCCAACTGCTGTTTAGTTAAATTCTCAAATGCAGGATACTTAAAGTTATCATAACGTTGAACACCCAAGGGTTTGCCAAAAAACATAGGTTGTTTCTTGGTATTAACATCTTCAGTATTGAAGACAGTCATCCCTTTAATATTAGATTGCACAGGACTCACACTCCCCTTCATTGGCATTTTCTAATTCACAGATAAGATTTTGAAGATCTGGTTTTTCTTCTCCAGAATCATCACTCTTCAAATCATTTGTATTTTGATAATAAGAAGTCTTCCATCCCAACTTATAGGTGGTCAACAAATCATTTGCCATCACACTGACAGGGACTTCATTGTCCTCATAGTGTTCTGGATTATAACTCCAGTTACCAGAAATTGATTGGTCAAAAAACTTCTGCATTACTGCTACTATATTAATATACCCAGTATTATCTGGCATATCCCATAACAAAGTGTAATTATTTTTCAGTGTCGTATATGATGGAACCACCTGTTTAAGAGGCCCCTTCTTTGATTTCTTAATGGACAGATAATCTCTTGGGGGTTCAATTCCGTTAGTGGCATTTGACACAACCGAACTGCTCTCTGATGGCATCTGTGCTGACAACGTGGAGTGTCGTAACCCGTGAGTGAGTATGTCTTCCCGTAAAGCTCCCCAATCAAGTGATAAGTCATTCGGAACAATCTCATCTACGTCCTTCTTATAAGTATCTATTGGAAGAATACCTTCTGCATACTTAGTTCTTCCAAAATTGTCACAATGACCTTTCTCTTGAGCAATCTTATTTGATGCTTTCAAAAGATAATATTGAAATGACTCAGCAAGTCCATGAACAGCATTCCATGCTTCTTTATCACCATAATTAAACCCAAGTTTTGCAAGATAATGAGCAAGACCAATAAAACCTACCCCTATTGATCTTCGTGCCTTTGTAGCAATCTCTGCTGCCTTAACAGGGTATCTCTGATAATCAATCAACTCTTCCAATCCACGAACAGATAATTCACATAACTCTTCCAACTCCTCATCAGATTTAATCTTACCAACATTAACAGCAGAAAGAATGCAAAGAGCAATCTCACCCAAATCATCATCAATATGCTGAATAGGATATGTTGGTAAAGTAATTTCCTGACATAGATTACTCATATCCACTTTATCTTTAAAAGAAGAGTGGCTATTACAGTGATCTATATTCATAATATAGATACGTCCAGTCTCTGCTCTCTCCTTTAATAAGTCAAGGATAAGTTCCTGAGCACCTACTGTATCTTTAGGAACTGATTCATCCTTCTCATAATTTACGTATAGTTCATCAAAATGTGGAGTACCAAAACTATCATACAACCCTGGCACATCATGAGGAGAGAAAAGTGTAATCTCTTCGTTTGCAATAAAACGTTCATAAAATAACTTACTTAGTTGGATGGAGTAGTCAAGTTTTCTGACTCTGTTGTCTTCTGTTCCTTTGTTGTTTTTGAGGACGAGGATGTCTCTGATTTCTTGGTGCCAGATAGGAAAGTGGACAGTTGCTGATCCACCACGGATGCCATTTTGAGTACAGCATCGAACAGTGCTCTCAAATTTTTTGAGGAAGGGGACCACACCTGTGTGTTGTACCTCCCCTCCTCTGATTCTTGAATTGATCCCTCTGATTCTACCCGCGTTAATACCAATACCAGCCCTCTGTGCAACGTATTTGCCAATAGCCATATCAGAACTAAAGATAGAATCGAGGGTGTCATCAATATCAACGAGCACACAAGAAGCAAATTGACGGATAGGGGTCCTAACGCCAGCCATGATGGGAGTTGGGATGTTGATGCGGTGTCGACTGATGGCGTCGTAGTATCTTCTGACATAATTAAGCCTCTTTTCTTTTGGGTAATCTTGAAAAATTGTTAAAGCGATCATGATGTACATAAACTGTGGAGTCTCATAAACTTCCCCAGTACTTCTATCCTGAACTAGATATTTATCTACAACTTGCCTAAGACCAGCATATGTAAACAAAAAATCTCTGTCATGATCAAGGTATCCATCCACCTTTTTAATCTCTTCTTGGGAATACTTGTCAAATATCTCTTTATCGTATACATCATTATACGCTTTCTCCTGTATATGGTCAATTAAATTTGGTAATTTATGTCTTCTTCCATACAAATTCTTTCTAACTGCAAAAAGTAAGAGTCTTGCGGCAACAAATTGATAATTAGGATGATCTAAATCAATAAGATCACTAGCAGATTTGATAAGAATCTCTTGTATATCACCTGTAGTAATGCCATCATAGAACTGAATACCTGATGTCATCTCTACTTGACTGGCAGAAACTCCCGACAATCCTTTGCATGCTTCCTCCACCATAAGGTGCATCTTATCCAAAAGAAGAGGCTCTATAGAACCATTCCTCTTCTTAACTTTAATGCCATTGCTCATATCTTTTTCCAAGTTGTAAGTTTGAGTTTTGCTTCTAAACCAGAGTAAGTATTATCCCTTATTATATCACGGATATTCAATCCTGCCAGCACCATCTCATTAATATCTTTCTGTCTTATACCGGTTGGCCAGATGACAACTCTATCTCCTCTATCGATGCATCCTTCAATTCTGGTGACGATTTCTTTATTACGTGGTTCGTTATCGTATACAAATACAAGACTGCTTCCTTGCAGACATACCAAATCACCGTCGCTCCCACATAGAGCCACGCTATTATCAAGAAAAGTGCTGTCAAACGGTCCTTCGACCACGTAGACTGGAGATTGCTTATCGAGAGTGTCATATCCATAGACCTTTGGAGCCTCCTCATTAATCATTACTGTAATGTATTTAACAGGGTTAGTAGAGAGTGCTCTTCCTTGTAATCCTATTAATTCATTATCCTTAACAAGAGGAATGACAATCCTCTCCTCTCCATACTTAGTACTCTCAAAAAATCCTGGTATAAGAGTGTTAACAAACTCCTTAAAATTCTTAGCATAATAAAAATCTCCATCAAAAATAGCTCTTCCATGGAGATACATTGCTGATTTGTTTAATTTAAAAGCGTCTGGGAGATCAATAACCACTTTCTTTTTAAAAACAGGTTTAGAAGTAACTAGATCTTTAAAGACATCCTCAGGTGCCTTGGCTACAGTATTTCCCTCTTTAAATTTCTCAAAAATATATTCCTTATGTAAAGAAGCATCTACATCTTTTAAGAAGTTATTGAAAGAAATATTTATACCACAATTATGACATTTAAAATTAGTATTATTCTTAATCCTATAAAAATAACCACGTGCTTTATTCTTATTCTTCTGACTATCCCCACATAAAGGACATCGAAAGTTATAGAGATGTGGTTTTACCTTCTTAAACTTAGGAAGTCTGGAAGAAATCAAATTGATGTACTTCACATCAATATAATCCATAATATATTCTAACCGGACTACTGCATTCTAACCTCTGCGGTGTTTGGTGTCAAGACCGTTCCCATTATTTTTTGTCCCGGGACACTAACCAAGAAAGATATAACACTAAGAGCACCAAAAATAGTCCACATCTTTTTTTCCATCGTGCGAAGGCGGTCATCAACTTTTCGTATGTCTCTTTCACAACCTGCCTTGATTTCAGATGCTTGTCTATTTACTTCTCTATGAACACTCTCTATTTTCTCAAACAACACAGCATCTATTCTGTCCTGCTTATCTAATTTCTCATTATGTACAGCAAGCAGCTGCCCCATCTTGATTGAATTTTCTTGTAAAGAATCTACTATCTTTTCCAATCTTTCTAGAATAGCAGTGTTTGTATCCTTACATTTTGGGGTGCCGTCACACATCAGTATCAATCCTTCTTCTTCTTGATCCAACGCTTTCTTGAACCCGCAGGTAATTTAATATATTTCTTCTTCTTTCTTCTTGCCGTCTTACCCATAACAGGATCAAACCCTGCTACTGGTCCTTTAGGGTTAGCAGAACCAGAAAATCCTCCACTCTCACCAGGAGCATTAGCTACCATCTCCTCCCTTAACATTCTTATTATCCAGTCCAGTTTGCTCTTTTTCATTGTAGATTGCGTAAAGTTCTTGTAAACAATATAAGTCTACTTGCACATCATGTATACTAGATTTAGGATATTCAGGCAACTTTCCTAAAAACATAACAAAGGTCTTCATCGATGACCACAGATCTTGCTCTATTTTAAAGAAGAGCATTGGTGTGGTCGCTTCGCCAAAAATATTATAAAGGATAATGAAATGATTTAAAAGAAGATGGGTCTTTAGTTGACCTGTATTCTTATATCGTTTCAGTAATCTCTTTATATATTTAAAGTGATTAAGATCTTTATCAAAATCTTCTTTTGTTACTGCTTGCGGATTTTCATAATTTTTAATCGCAAACAAGAGGAAGTTGTCCTCATTCAAATGATCAAAAAGCATATACTATTATTAAGCGTTTGGATTCGAGTCGTAAACAGGGATATTGCCGGTTTGAATACCAGACATAGCAACAAGAATTTCTTTCTTAACTCTAAAATTGCCATGGTTGTCCACATAAGTGGTAACACCAACCCAACCAGCACCAGTCTCATACTGACCGCCAGATGCATCCTCAACACCAGTCTTACCAATACCATAAACATAATTATCAGCAGTTCCACCAATACCAGTATTATCACTCCACTCACTATCTAAAGTAGTATATTGAGGAAGTTGACTAACAGTAAAGGTAGTTGCAGCAATAGCAGCACCACTAAGTCCATCAGTAGAAGCAATCGTGCATGATACTGTGCTGGCAATACTTACAATAGCAGCATCTCCAAAAAATGTACCGCCACCAAATTTATATCCAAATCTAATTACTTCTCCAGTAGCGCCATATCCAGTAGTACCAAATGTAGTTCCAGTACCAGTAACAACTTTTGTACTATAATTTAAACTTACAGTAGCACCAGACTGGACTGATACGTTATCTGAATTTCCCCAAAGTGCCATGTTCTTTCTTCCGTAGAATTCTTGTGCTAATGAATATTTATAAAAATCTAATGCCTAAGATTTAGTTTATTATTCGGCAATATAATCGTCAGCTTTATCCACTTCACGATTACGAATTGCTTTTGCTACTTGCTCAAACAACTGATCATCAACATCAGTTTTAGTGGACTTAACTGCTTTAGCAAGAACAGTTAAACAAATCTCAATCAACCTATCACCAAGTTCTGCATTGGTAGGGATTGCATTAACTGCATCTTTAATAATCTGAGATGCAAAAGGGAGCAATGATCTTAACATAATTTTTCACAGTGTAATATCGTATATCTATATAGGAAACTTAACTTTTGTTTCTTTTCTTAGATGCATTTACAGCATCACTCCACTGCTGATAAGTAGTCGTTCCCTTTTCTTTAGATTTCTTATCTCTAATCTCTGCATTCACAGCAGCTTGTCTAATCTTATCTCTTTTTCCACCTGGACGACCTTGTGGGAGTTTATCTATGGTATCACGAACTGCTCTTGCAACTCTACCTTCATTTACATCTACATTAGAATCAGTATTTGTTGCTGTATGCAAACCTTTAAATCGTTGTTTCCTTGCATTACTTGTTTTTTTAAGTTCCTTATCTCGCTGATTATAATCATCTGCTTCACTTACATCAGTTTCTTCTTTAGATAACTCACTTTTAATTTCATCCTTCATTTGCTTACGCTCTGCTGCTTTTGCAGATGCTCTCTTAGCAGCACCAGAAGTTCTATCTTTAAAATCTTTTAAGTTTTTCTGTGAACTTGTTTGAAGTTCTGATCTCCTTTGTTTTAATCTCTCAGCAGAAGCCGATGCTCTATCTGACATTTTCAGATCCTCCTATATTACTACCATAAATTAAGTTTTTAAAAAATCCACCTTGTGTAGATTGTTGATACAGTAATTCATGTATATTATCAGGTTCTTTAGTTCCCCATTCAGGTTTAGGTGCTGGTTTTTGTCTTGGTTTATCAAGATCAACAACCGTATCATATTCTTTAATAGGAATTACTGAAGGGAACCAATCATCTTTAATATTTTCCATCAGTCAAG
>Ga0080013_1001371_pt1 | contig 32587 bp, 21 predicted proteins | sample ETNvirenome_6_85_FD_69236 | JGI IMG/M metagenome (GOLD analysis project Ga0080013, IMG submission 69236) | Marine viral communities from the Pacific Ocean - ETNP_6_85 (SPADES assembly) (version 2) | ecosystem: Environmental > Aquatic > Marine > Oceanic | place: Pacific Ocean | collected 2013-06-19
ATGTGCTTATGGCATGTATCTTCTATGGAATGCCTATCTTAGCGGAAAATAACAAACCTAGACTTTTGTATTATTTTAAACGTAGAGGATATAGGCATTTTTCTATTAATAGGCCTGACCGAGTCGCTACTAAGCTATCTGTCACAGAAAGAGAAATAGGTGGTATACCTAATTCAAGTGAAGATATAAAGCAAGCTCATGCCGCAGCTATTGAAACTTATATTGAAACATTTGTTGGGAATTTAGGTGAATCTTTTGGAGATATGTATTTTCAAAGAACACTAGAAGATTGGGCAAGATTTAATATAAATAATAGAACTTCTCATGATGCTTCTATTAGTTCAGGGTTAGCCTTAATGGCATGTAATCAGCATAGGTATAAGCCTTATGCTAAAATTGAAAAAGAAGCAGTGGTATTAAATTTTGCTAAATATGATAATAGCTCAGGAAAAAATTTATCAAAACTAATAAAATAAATGATAACAACTAATTATAATAGTAGCTTTCCAAGCCAGGTAGTACCTGATGAAGAAAAGGCATCGTTGGAATATGGAGCGTTAGTGGGAAGAGCTATTGAAAATGAATGGTTTAGAAATACTCGTGGAGGAGGCGATAGATTTATAGTTAATTTTAATCAATTTCATACACGTAGATTATATGCACGAGGCGAACAACCTGTACAAAAATATAAAGATGAATTAGCCATTAATGGAGATTTGTCATATTTAAATTTAGACTGGAAGCCAGTTCCTATTATATCTAAATTTGTAGATATAGTTGTTAATGGGATGTCTCAAAGAAATTATGAAATAAAATCATATGCCCAGGATCCTGAATCTCAAAAGAAAAGAACTCAATATGCAGAAACTCTATTAAGAGATATGAATGCAAGGGCTTTCATTGAAAAAATTCAAGAAGACACTGGAATGAATATGTTTAAATCTCCTAATTCTGAGGATTTACCAGAAAATAAAGAAGAATTAAGTTTACATATGCAATTGAGTTATAAGCAAAGCATAGAAATAGCAGAAGAAGAAGCTATTTCAAACGTGCTCGCTAATAATAAATATCATGAAACTAAGAAAAGACTACTTTATGATTTAGTAGTATTAGGAATTGCATGTTCCAAAACTAATTATAATACCTCTAATGGGATTACAGTTGATTATGTAGATCCCGCTAACTTAGTATATTCTTACACAGAAGATCCAAATTTTGAAGATGTATATTATGTAGGTGAAGTTAAATCTATTAGTATTGCAGAATTAGCTAAACAATTCCCGCATTTGACTGTAGAGGAAATGGATAAAATCCAAAAGTTTCCGGGCACACAAAATTATTTAAGAAATTGGAATGAAGATCCAGATATAATTCAACTTCTATATTTTGAATATAAAACTTATTCTGAACAAGTATGGAAAATAAAACAAACTGACCAAGGGTTAGAAAAGTCTCTTAAAAAAACAGATTTCTTCTCCCCTCCTCCTAGCGACAAGTTTGATAAAGTAAGTAGAAAAATTGAAGTATTATATTCTGGGGTTAAAGTATTGGGTATAGATAATATGCTAGAATGGAAAATGGCTGAAAATATGACTCGCCCAGCAGCTGATACTACTAAATGTAGAATGAATTACGTTATTACTGCCCCACGCCTTTATAGAGGCCGTGTGGAGTCTTTAGTAAGTAAAGTAACAGGTTTTGCTGATATGATTCAATTAACTCATTTAAAGCTGCAACAGGTCATTTCACGTATGGTTCCAGATGGAGTATTTGTTGATGTTGATGGATTAGCTGAAGTGGATTTAGGTAATGGTACTAATTATAACCCACAAGAGGCATTAAACATGTACTTCCAAACAGGTAGTATAGTTGGTAGGTCGCAAACTCAAGATGGGGATCCTAATAGAGGAATGGTACCTATTCAGGAATTACAAACCTCAGCTTCTCAAGCTAAGATTTCATCTTTAATTAGTACTTATCAATATTATTTACAAATGATAAGAGATGTGACCGGATTAAATGAAGCTAGAGATGCAAGTAACCCAGATCAATATGCCCTAGTGGGATTACAAAAATTAGCAGCCGCAGCATCCAATGTAGCTACTCGTCATATTTTACAGAGTATGTTATATATGAGTGTGCGAATTGCAGAAAATATTTCCTTACGTATTGCAGATGTATTAGATTATGCATTAACCGCAGAGTCCTTAATTAATGCAGTAAATAGATTTAATTTAGGGTCTTTGGAAGAAATGAAGAATTTGAATTTATTTGATTTTGGTATATACTTAGAATTAGAACCAGATGAAGAAGAGAGAGCAATGCTTGAGCAAAATATTCAAATGGCTTTACAACAACAAAGTATTGATATTGAAGATGCTATTGATATTAGACAAGTTAAAAATTTAAAGTTAGCTAATCAACTACTTAAATTAAAACGTAAACAAAAACAAGCTAAGGACCAACAAGCACAACAAGCTAATATACAGGCGCAGGCGCAAGCCAATGCACAAGCAACAGAACAGTCAGCAATGTATGAAGTTCAAAAGCAAGAGGCTTTAGCACAAAAAGAACTTCAAATTAAACAAGGAGAATCTCAGTTAGAAATACAAAAATTAGAACGAGAAGCAGCTATTAAGAAAGAGTTAATGGAAATTGAATTCCAGTATCAATTGAAATTAGCTGGAATGCAAAGAGATAATGAAAAAGCTAAAGAAGAGTATATTGAAGATAGAAAAGACAAGCGTACAAAAATTCAGGCTACGCAACAAAGTGAAATGATTTCACAACGTCAAAATGATTTATTACCTAAGAATTTTGAATCAACAAATGATGGATTATCAGGATTAAATTTAGAACAATTTACGCCTAGATAATTATTTTATTAATTTTATAATATTTTATTATGTCAAAGACAAAAAAAGAGGTAACCAAGGTAAAGGTGCCTAAAAAAGCACTTAGTGCAGAACCGGAAATAACTAAAGTAGATTTATCTAAACCGCCGGTTAAAAAAGAAGAAGTTAAAAAAGAAGTTAAATCAGAGGTCATAGACCCAGTAGAAAAAGTTAAAGATGCCATTCAAAAGTCGAAGTCAATTGATATGGATGCTCATAAACCGCCCGAAGATGTTCAAAAAGTGGAGATCAGAGACGTCGAGTCAACAATTGAAAAACCTACCCCACAAAACGAAACAAACAAAGAAGAAAAGGTAGAGTCAAAACCTGTACTAGAAGAACTTAAAGTAGAGGAAAAGGCACCTAAAACTGAACCTATTAAACCTAAAAAAGAGAATATACCTCAAAGAAAATTACCTGAAAATATTGAAAAACTTGTATCCTTTATGGAGGAGACAGGAGGTAATGTTGAGGATTATGTAAGACTCAATGCGGATTATAGCAATGTTAATGATGATTTATTATTAAAAGAGTATTACACTAAAACAAAACCTCATTTAAATACCGATGAAGTTGATTTCATTATGGAAGAAAACTTTAAAGTAGATAGTGAGTTGGATGAAGAGCGAGACATCAAGAAAAAAAATCTTGCTAAAAAAGAAGAGATTGCAAAAGCAAAGAACTTCCTAGAAGATCTGAAGGTTAAATATTACGACGAAATCAAGTTGAGACCCGGCGTTACCCAAGAACAACAGAAGGCAATGGACTTTTTCAATCGATACAAGGAGAATCAAGAAATAGGCAAACAACAACATGATAGGTTTTTAAATGATACTAAAAATCTTTTATCTGATGAATTCAAAGGTTTTGAATATAAGGTCGGAGACAAAAGATTTAGATATAGAATTAAAAACCCAACAGAGTTGATTAATAATCAAGGCGACATTAATACTTTCGCTCAAAAGTTCTTGGATAAGGAAGGTAATGTAACAGACCCTTTAGGTTATCATAAAGCTATTTATTCTGCTTCTAATTCTGATCAAATTGCACAACATTTCTATGAGCAAGGTAAAGCCGATGCGACTAGAGATATAAGTGCAGCTTCTAAAAATGTTAATACTTCGAGAGACACCTCTCCAAATGTTGATGTTGGCGGAACAAAATTTAGAGTTATTAGTGGTGATGATTCTTCTAAACTTAGAATAAAAACACGTAAATTTTAACAATTAAAAATTAATTTGAAATGGGAGTATTAAATCCACAATTTGGTAGTATCACCCCTTCTCAAACTCAACAAATTCTTAACACGAATTACCTACAGTTCAATACAGCAGCTGCTCCGGTGAATGACTTTGCTCAGCAATATCTTCCTGAAGTTTATGAAGCTGAAGTTGAAAGATATGGTAATAGAACGTTAGGAGGCTTCTTGAGAATGGTTGGAGCTGAATTACCTATGACAAGTGACCAAGTAATCTGGTCTGAACAAAATAGATTACACATTTCATATGACTCATGTACATTAACAGGTGTAGATACTATTGATATTAACTTACCAGTAGTTGCAGGTGTTAACAATGTTATTACTCATAACATGACAGTAGTCATTATGGATCCATTAAACCCAGCTGCTACAGTGAAGGCATTCGTTGCCGGTGTATTAGGTACGGTTTTAACAGCTTACCCTTATCAGCAAGCTAGTTTAGCAGCCGCTTTTGGCGCTGGTGCAGCAGGACTTAAAGTATTTGTTTACGGTTCTGAATTTGGTAAAGCTTCTGGTTTATCACCAGCTGGCGCGGACGGTACTGGTTTAGTTACTGAAAACGTAGATCCAGCTTTCACTCAATTTTCTAACAAACCAATTATCATCAGAGATAGATATGCAATATCTGGTTCTGATACAGCTCAAATCGGTTGGGTTGAGGTTTCTACAGAAGATGGAGTTGGAGGATTCTTATGGTATCTAAAAGCTGAAGGTGAAACTAGATTAAGATTTGAAGATTATTTAGAAATGGCAGTTATAGAAGGCCAAATTTCATCAGCAACATCTGGACCAGGTGGTGCTCCTGGAGGATTCTATGCAGCTGCAGTAGGGGTAATCCCACCAGCCGACAATACAGGTTTCTCTGGATTCGCGGCAGGTAACCAATTAGGTACTCAAGGTATGTTCGATGCTATACAGCAAAGAGGTAACGTGATGACTGGTTTTGCTGGTGCTTTAGCTGATTTTGATGCTATTCTTCAAAACTTAGATTCTCAGGGTGCTATTGAAGAAAACATGCTTTTCTTAGATAGAGCTACTGAATTGAATTTTGATAATATGTTAGCTGTGCAAAATTCTTACGGAGCTGGTGGTACATCTTATGGTGTATTCGAAAACTCGGAAGAAATGGCACTTAATTTAGGTTTCTCTGGTTTCAGAAGAGGTTCTTATGACTTCTACAAAACTAGTTGGAAATATCTAAATGATGCTTCTACAAGAGGTGGTTCTACTAATTTTAATGGAGCTAGCAATATTGAAGGAGTATTAGTTCCTGCTGGAACATCTACTGTTTATGACCAAGTACTTGGTACTAACATTAGACGTCCATTCTTACACGTAAGATATAGAGCTTCTCAAGCTGATGATAGAAGAATGAAATCTTGGTTAACTGGATCTGTTGGAGGTGCTTACACTTCTGACGTTGACATTATGCAAGTAAACTTCTTATCAGAAAGATGTCTTTGTGTACAGGCAGCTAATAACTTTGTACTATTTAGTGCATAATTATTGTATAAGGTAAAGGGTGCTTCGGCACCCAGTGCCTTTATTTTTAACTATTTAATTATATTATATCATGGCAAAAAAGAGTAAAGAAACTCAAGAAACTCAGATTGATAACTGGGAAGTAAAAGATAGAACTTATTACTTAAAAACTTATCATAGTCCTGTAACTTATACTATACCAGGAAGACATACACAAAGACATCCTCTTTTGTATTTTGATCCAGTAAAGAAAGAACAGAGAGCATTACGATATGCAACTAATCAGCCATCACCTTTTGAAGATGAGCAGAAAGGCGAAGTAACTTTGCAACATATCGTTTTTAAAGACGGAACATTATATGTACCAAAAGAAAAAGTAAATTTACAAAAATTACTATCATTATATCACCCAAGAAAAGGGAAAGATTATGAAGAGTATAGTGCAGTAGCAGAAGCTAAAGATGATTTAGTAGATTTAGAAATGGAAATTGTAGCATTAAATGCAGCAAGAGATATTGAAGTCGAACATGCTGAAGCTATACTAAGAGTAGAGATGGGGTCTAAAGTAGCTAAGATGTCTTCTAAAGAAATTCGAAGAGATATTTTAAGAATGGCTAAAATGAATCCTGCTTTATTTATTAATTTAGTACAAGATGAAAACGTCGAATTAAGAAACTTTGCGATTAAAGCAACAGAACAACACATAGTAAAATTATCACAAGATCAAAGATACTTTATGTGGGGGACTAATGATCGTAAATTAATGACAATTCCTTTTGATGAAAATCCATATTCAGCATTAGCTGCATGGTTTAAGACAGATGAAGGAGTAGAAGTTTATAAGACGATCGAGAAAAAGATCATCTAAGAATAACAATAAAAGGGCGGCCTCACGCCGCCTTTTTTATTATAAAGAAATTAAAATGGCGGTAAACGTAGATATAGTTTATAAAACAGTATTATTAATCCTTAATCAACAACAAAGAGGTTATGTAACACCGGATGAATTTAATAAATTCGGAACACAAGTACAACGAACTATGTTCGAAGGATATGCTAGTGACTTAAATCAACAATATCGTCTTCCTCAAAATGATACCGAATATGGTAATCGCGTCAAAAATGTAGACCAAATGCTAGAGCCTTTCCAAACTATAGGGCCAGCTACATTTAATGTTGATCGATTTATCCCTCCAGGTACTTCAACTCTCCCAGCTTTTTCACAAACATTTGTAGGTAATCCACCAATTGATGGTGTTAATACTGTATTTGAGGTAACGACTTGGACAACTGCACAATCTCAAAATGCTAGTGTAATTGTAACTCTTGATGGTGTTCCTCAGGTATTAGGAGTAGATTATACATGGAATAGTAACAGTAATATATTACAAATGACTGTAGCACCAGGAGTTGGTACTACTTTAATAATACAATTATTTCCTAGCGACTTTTATAGAATTGGAAGTGTTATTTATACTAATCCTTATGGGGTAAGTAAAGAAGCTCAATATATACAAAGAAACGAATTAATCAAGCAAGAGTTGTCACCAATAGCTAAACCTACCGCTGTATTCCCTACTTATCTTTATGAACGAGGCGAACTTTTTGTTTATCCTCAAACTATACAAAGTGGTATTACAGTATCTTATATTAGAACTCCATTAGATGTAGTATGGAATTATACTACTGGAGCTCAAGGCCAATATATTTACAATGCATCAGGTAGTCAAGATTTTGAATTACATATTTCAGAACAAACAGAAATAATATTAAGAATATTAGTTTATGCTGGAATAGTAATAGAAGACCCAACAGTAATTCAATTAGCCGCAGGAATAGTACAACAAGAAGATCAAAATGAAAAATCATAATTAGATGGCACTTATAACAGAAAATAACACTCAATATTATGTTGGAGAACAATTATTTATAGTAGATCCGGCTGCCTTGGTTGGTCCGTTTACAACTACTTTTAATACTGATTTAATATACTACACTAATGATACAACAGCATTAAATTTCCCATTAAACAATTTTGACATGTTTATAAGTGTAGATGGAGGAATTACTTTTACTCCTTATACTCTACAAGCTAATCCTTTATATGCTTTGCCTCCAGCCAATGTAGTGGGTAATACTATTACATTAGCAAACAATTTAGCAGCAGGTAATGTATTTATGATAAAATTAAGAGAAAGCGCTATATGGGAAAATTATGGAAATTATGCTTATATAAGCTTAGAAGATGTAATAAATAACTTTATGTTTGCTTATGTTGGTTATCAAAAATTAATTCCTAATGTAGGAAGAAATGAAGTTATATTCCACGCTAAAAGAGGTTTGCAAGAATTTAGTTATGATACTTTAAAAAGTATTAAGTCTCAAGAATTAACTATCCCACCTTCTGGGCAAATTCCTTTGCCACCAGATTATGTAAATTATGTTGGATTATCTTATGTAGATGGATTAGGTGTTAAGCATCCAATATATCCTGCAGATAATTTAACCTCATCACCTTATCAAAGACCTTTACAAGACTCAGCAGGTATTCCAATATCAGACGCTAATATGAATATGATGGAAGGAACTTCTATAACTGATGCTAGATGGAGAGCTGCTAATACTAGATTAATTACTGGTAATTGGTGGATTAACTTTGCTTATAATACCGATGCATGGTTTGATGGATATCCTTATTTATGGTTAACTCAATTAGGACAAAGATATGGATTAGACCCACAAACTACTCAAATGAATGGATGGTTTAATTTAGATGAGAGAGAAGGTAAAATTGCATTCTCTAGTAATCTAATTGATGGAAGAATAATAATTTTAGATTATATTTCTGATGGGCTTGCTTATGATGAAGATATTAAAATTCCTAAATTAGCAGAAGATGCTATATATGCATGGATAATTCATGCAGTATTAGGTAGTAGAATTAACCAGCCAGAATATGTAGTTGCTAGATTAAAGAAAGAACGTAGTGCAAAACTTAGAAATGCTAAAATTAGATTATCTAATATTAAGTTAAATGAGATTGTACAAGTAATGCGTAATAAATCTAAATGGATTAAACATTAATTAAATGCCAGAAATTAAAAATAATTTTCTAAAGGCCAAGATGAATAAAGACTTGGACGATAGATTAATACCGAATGGCGAGTATAGGAATGCTTTAAATTTACAAATAAGCAGATCTGAGAGCTCAGATGTAGGAGAATTTGAAACTATGTTAGGTACTACTTCTTTAGGGTATTTAAAGTTAGGATCTGCATTTAATTCTTTCACAGGAATTAAAACTTATGCGGGTAAGGTTTTGGGACAACATACAGATGAAGCTAATGGGAAGATATATACTTTTAGTACAGCTTATACTGGGTCAGGCGTAACCCCCAGAGATATTCAAGTATTTACTGGTGGTGGTTTTCCTGTACTTGGCGATACTTGGATATTATATGATGGAGCTGGGAATGTTTTAGATCCCTTGGTTCTTGGTGTACAGGTAGGTATGTTATTATGGGGCGATGCTATAGATAGTTCCACTAACACTGATTTTGATCCTTATATTACCGAAGTTACTAATGCTAATATTACTATAAGCTGGAATAATGCAGGTAATGTTACATCTGGTTTACCTTTTACTATTGGGTGGTGTAATAAAATTCATGTTTATGATATTAGAACCCAAATTACAACTTTATTAGTTGAAGGTGGGTTTTTAAATTTTAGTACTTTAAATAGAATATATGGAGTTAACCTTTTAGAAGGTTTATTATTTTGGACAGATAATAGAAATCAACCTAGAAAAATTAATGTTGATTTAGCTAATCCAGATCCAGTGCTTCATCCAACTTACTATACTAATGAAGACCAAATATCTGTAGCCAAATATTATCCCTATGAAACTCCTAAAGTTTTAGAACAAGTTACTCAAACAAGTGCTACAGGTGAAACAGTAGAAAATTTTGCACCAGCAACAGTAGCTGCTAATTCAAGAGGATATATATTAACTATGTCTGGTGCTGTGGACCCTAATATAAAAATTGGAGATATAGTAACTGGTTTTGAGCCAAGACAATGGGGAGGGGCAGACCCTCAACAAGAATTATGGACTGTTACAACAATTGGACCATTTCCAACTTTAGGTGGCGGATTAGCATTATTAGATACTCAATTAGTTATTTATAATCAATTATATGAAGTTCCTTATAATGCTCCTAATCCAGGACCAGCGGCTTATGCTATACCTTTAACTTTTAGTCGTCCTTCATCTATTAATCAAGGAGATCCCGTTAATGAAAATTATTTTTCAGGTGCAGTTGAACAACCTGCTGGGCCTATAAATCTTATAGCTGGTGATAGTATATCTATAAATTATGAACAAAATGATGGTAATAATAGTTTCCCATTACCTCAAGTAGGTGATTTAGTTACTAGTGATACTATTACTGGGCCAAATGCTGGGAAATTAAGTGATGGAACATATACACCAGGAATTGATGAAAATGTAAGAATAGCTTCTATTAGGGTTATACCACCACCTGGGGTATTAACTCCAAGAATAGAAGTTACTCTAACTAAAGATGTAAATATTCCTAATGCGTCTGGTGTTGATATATTGAATATTGGAAATAATCCCGATTATAGAAATGATTTTGGTGGAGACCCAGATTTATTAGAAGAAATATTCGTAAGATTTAGCTATAGATTTAAATTTATTGATAATGAATATTCTTTAACTGCACCATTTAGTCAAATTTGTTTTATACCTAAACAATATGGGTTATTTGGGGCTGGACAACAGTCTACTATAACGGATATGGATAATACTTTTAAATCCACTATTGTCAGCTGGTTTGAAAATAGAATAGATAATGTTGGGCTAAAAATTCCTATGCCTTTGCTTAAGGGTACTGGAAAAACTGCACAAGAAACTTTAGATTATTTAAGAGATAATTATAAAGTAAAATCTATAGATATTTTATATAAAGAATCTGATGGAACTTCTATAAAAGTTATTGACACTATACGAACTAATATTATTAATAATACTGATTTAAGTATTATTCCAGGGCCTTATGATGTAGCTAATGAAAATATAAGATATTATTATGATTTTGATTATAAATCTACAGAAGCTTATAAGACTTTACCTGAAAATCAAACTACAAGAGTATATGATAAAGTACCTGTAAAAGCTTTAGGACAAGAAATTACTGGTAATAGAATAACTTATGGAAATTTTTTACAAAACTATACGCCACCAGCTAGTATTGATTATTCAATAACTGTAGATAATAAATCTTTAATAGATAATATTGCAGCTGGTTCAAATCCAGGCCCAAGAAATAATTATACTCAATTTCCTAATCATACTCTAAAACAAAATAGAAATTATCAAGTTGGTTGGGTATTAGCAGATAAATATGGTAGATCTTCTTCTGTAGTTTTATCTACTAATGATGACATAGATGATGTAAATGGATCCACTGTTTATGCACCTTATAAATCTTATTCAGATATACAGGCTTTAACTACTTATGAATGGCTTGGTGATGCATTAAGAATGCAGATTAATTCTGCTATAGGGCCAGCCGTAGCTGACTCTAATACTGGTGAACCTGGGACCCAAAAAGCTTATGAAGATACTAGTGTAGATGCAATTGCTATATTAGCGCCTGGGACCGCTTATGTAGATGGTACTACTTATTCTACTACTTATACTGGTGGTTTAGGAAGTGGATTGACAGTGCAGGCGAAGGTTGGCGGGGGAGTACCGGGTCCTATTGATGGTGTAAAAATTATAAATCCTGGAAGCGGATATGCTAATGGGGAAGTAGTTACTATAGTAGGTGGCGGTAATGATGCAACTTTAACTTTAACAGTAAATCCACCAAATGTATTAGGATGGTACTCATATAAGTTTGTAGTTAAACAACAAGAGCAAGAATATTATAATGTATATTTCCCAGGTTTTACAAGAGGTTGGCCTAATACAACAATTAGAAATACTACCGCGCCAGCAACAAATTATGGTAATGAAGCTGGGAAAACTTCTTTTGCTATTTTACTATCAGATAATATAAATAAAGTTCCTAGGACATTGACTAGCGTGGGTCCTAATGATCAACTCTTTAATAGCGATGTAGTATTATATGGGAGAGTAAATAATCCAGATAATATATGGGATGCTGGTGCAATTTGGGATTCATTAGGAGAGCCTTGGAATTGCCAATATTATCCAGGAAGAATTGGAGATGAAGTAAACCAAATTGGGTTAGTGGGACTACAAGGATTTGAAATTGCAAATTCTCCTTTTAATTCTGAGGCAGCATTTGGAGATTTTAGAAATGGACCTTTATATGATGGATCAGGTGGTGCGGCTATTACAGAAGCGCAGGTGCCTTTTAAACCAGCCACGGTTACTGCACCTCTAGCAGCAGGTGGAGCCAATCAAGCTTTTTACGCAGTAGAATCTAATCCATTAGCTGTACAAATAAATGTAGGGGCACAAGAAAATCAACCTAATTTACAACAATTAGTAGGTGGCGCGGCATTAGGGACATATACTTTAGGAGCGCTTGTAACTAATTTTGCAAACCCATTAGCTACACAAACTACTTCTATGCGTCCATTTTTATCTATCTCGGAAACTGCACCGGTAGAGTCAAAATTACAATTATTCTGGGAAACAGGAGATACAGGCGATATAGTAGCATTAAATAGAAATCTTAATGATGCATATGATGGAGTAGTTGCATGTGAATTAGGTTTAGAAAGTTTTGATGAAAGTATAGCACCTTTAACTAATATCGGTCCAGCTTTCGGCTTTTTAGATGGATCTGGTTCATCAATAGGTTTGGGGTTAACAGTGCTATCTCATACTATAATAGATGGCAATGGCATTGATGTAACTAGTCAATTTGAATTACAAAATTTAGGAGGAGGTCAATATAGATTTAGGAGTAGTGCAGGCACATATTTTTGGTATGGAATTGATTCCTATGTCCAAGGAGTATTTAACATAACTTTTCAAACTGAATATATAAATGGAGGCGAAACTTATTTAGATACAATCACAGCGGGACCATTAGTATTAACAAATCTTGCACCTACTATTACTAGTGCAGATTGTGGAGGAGCATTCCCGAGTCCAGGGAGTTACACCCCATCACAAGTAGTATTTTATACTTATACAGCAGTTAATGGATCTAATGCAGCGGGTGGAAATGATACCTCAGAATTATATTGGGAAATTGCTAATGTTAATTTTACACCATTAATTGGAGGAACTGTAAGCACAGCGGTATTTGGATGGCAAACATCTCCATCTTCAGGAATATTAGAAGTAACAGGTGGAGCATTACAATATGGAGATTATGAAATTTCAGTAAGAGTAAAAGACGCTACTGATACATTTGGAGTTTCAGGCACAGGTGCTTTAACCTCAGCTGATTGTACTATTACATTTACTGTAGGATATCCTCATGCACCAAAAGCAATTTGTGCAGGAGAAGACCCAGGTGAGAAAAAGCCAAATTGTGCTGAGTCCATTGAATATTATTTTGGGGCTAGTAATTATACTAGTTCAATAGCCAGTGGAACTACAGCGGTATTCCCACCAAGTGGCATTGGGGCAACAGAATTTTATAATGTTAAAACAGTTAATTATAATCCTAATTTATGCGGATTTCCTTGGCCTGTTAATTATACTACAGCGGCATTAGAAGAAGGCGGAATGGCCCTTACTATTAAGTTTGATTATCAAGCTAGTACAGCGAATCCCGTAAATTTTAATACTAATTATACTATATTAGTTAAACCTACAGGATTGGCTTCATGGCAAGCAGCAACACCTATTGCATCCGGAGCATATGCTTCACCTACCTCACCAGGCACTCCACTAAATACAGCCACAGGTGTAAATATGACTATAGCTGCAACAGGTACCACGACTATTACAGAGGTTTATCATTTTAATACAGCAGGAGAATATGCAGTAATTTGTACCCCTATTGGGGGCAGTGGATGTGGATTATATTCTACAGAGATTGAATTTAGTGCTGAATGGGATGATGTATATTATCCTGATACCGGAGGCGCTTATGATCCATGTGTAGAGTGTACCGGTAGAGACTAAAAACAAAGAAAAACAAGTAATTATATAAATATGGCTATTACCTTAGAAGTTCAATATTTTAATTCCTTCTGGATGAAGAGATTATATAATTTGCCAGGAACTACTATAGGAACCCCTAGGACTGGGCCTAATATCAATATTGAAGAGGGATATAATGAACCTAATGTTCAAAATGATTGGTATATAGAAGAAGCTAGAATTAGAGGAGGCTATAATAATGTAAGTACTGACTATGGTGTTAAAGCTTATATAGTTGAAGACGAACCAAAACAACAAAGATTTGGTAATTCTTTAATTTATTCAGGAATTTTAAATTCTAGAACTGGTATAAATCAAACTAATCAATTTAGTGTAGCAGAAGAAATTACTAGAAGTATAGATCCTGTTGAAGGAACTATTCAAAAGTTATATGCAGAAGATACTAATTTATTAGTATTCCAAGAGAAAAAAGTTAATAGAGCATTAATAGATAAAGATGCAATCTATACTGCTGAAGGCCAATCTGTAACTACAAGTGGCCAACAAGTTATTGGTCAATTCCAAGCTTACGGTGGTAACTTTGGTATAAGCCAAGACCCGGGTTCTTTTGCAGTATATGGATATAGAAAATATTTTACAGATAGAGATAGAAATGCTGTAATAAGATTGTCAATGGATGGTATTACTGAAATTAATAATTATGGTCTTATTGATTGGTTTAGAGATAACTTGAGTAGTGTTACTACACAAAATGGTGAAATTACAGGTGGATGGGATATGTATAATAAAAATTATACTTTAAATATTAAAAATCCTAATAGCAATACATTAAGCTTTGATGAGTCTAGTAATGGGTGGACTTCTTTCTATAGTTATAACCCGCAGCTAATGACTAGTTGTTTAGGGCAATTCTATTCATGGCAAGATAATCAACTATGGCAACACTATAGTAACGCTACAGCTAATAATTTCTATGGAGTTAGTTATAGTTCACAAATACATTTAGTATTGAATCCTTCTCCAACTGATATGAAAACTTTTAAAACTATCAATTATGAAGGAACAAGTGGTTGGCAAGTAGATAGTTTCTATTCTGAAGAAACTGGACTAGATGATGTTGGCGGTGGATGGGTTGATTATACAGATACAACTTTAAGTGTTCCAAGCTTTTTTGAAGGACAGTGGGTAGACCCAGCTAGTAATATAACTTATCGTCAAGGATTTGATAGAAAACAAAATACATATATGGCGGCTTTAATAAATAATTCAGGCCCAAGAGATATGGAGGTTATATTTGACGGGAGCTCAGCTACAGGAATAAAAGCATTCTATGCTAATGTTATTATGAGTACAGATTTAACAACAGACCCAGGCGGTCAAAAGCAATTATTTACTGTTGGTAGTGAATTTGCTAGTGGAAAATAAAAATTAAATTAAATGGATATAAGAAATATATCTCCAGATGATTGGGATACACTAATCAAATGGGGAGTCAATAAAGATAAAGATCTTTTACCTAAAGATGGTACTGGTGGATTACTAGTACATTTAGAGAATATGCCTATAGCAGCTGGTTTTATTTACTTAACTAATTCCAAACTTGCTTTTATAAATGATATAATTTATGATAAAGATAAGGATGAAAAATTATTACATAATTGTTTAGATTTATTAATTGTAGCTTTTGAACAAAGTTTAAAAGAATTAGGATTTAAAAGTATAGTAGTTATAGGAAGAGATGAGATGTTAGATAATAGCTATAAAGCTTTAGGTTGGAAAGAAGATGAAAAAATAAATAAATTAATTAAAAACATATAATATGCCTTTCCCTTTAATAATGCAAGCGGGATCCCAATTAATTGGAGGAGTACTTGGTGGTATGCGCGCTAAACGTCAAGCAGAAACAGCAGCGCATAATGCAGAGCTTGCTAAAACCGCTATTGCCCGTGAAGAACAGAAAATGGGTGACGTTATCAATCCTTATATAGGACATGCTAACCTTGCGAGTATGGCTACTGATTTAAGTAGAAACATGACTAATCCTATGGCTAATCTAGGGGTAGCGACTCAAGCTGCTGAAATGCAAGCTGAGGAAGCTGATATAGCATTAGCTAATACTTTAGATACATTAAGGGCTACAGGAGCCGGTTCGGGTGGAGCTACTGCTTTAGCACAAGCTGCATTAAGAAGTAAGAAAGGAATAGCCGCTAGTATTGAATCACAAGAATCTACAAATGAAAAATTAAGGGCTCAAGGCCAAGCTAATCTAGAATCTAGAATGGCTGCTGAACAAGCAAGAATACAAGGAGTAGAAATTGGTGAAGCACAAAGAATGCAAACAGCTGATGCAGCTGGTAAAGCTTATATGTTTGAGGCTCAGGAAAATAGAAGTAATACAAAAATAAATAGATTATATCAGGAACAAATGCAATATGCGTCGGCAGCGGGCGCTTATGAAGCAGATGCAGCACAAGCATGGGGAGGCGTAGCCCAAAGTGCTTTAGGTATGTTTTCACCTGGTGGATTATTTGCAAAAAAATAAATAAATTATGGCACCAAGAAGATCAACATCCCCATTTTATCATCCAATGAGTGTACCTGCTGTTAAAAACATGGGTGGATTAAATGCAATGCAATTAGCAATTCAAAAGAATTTTCAAACTAATAGTGCATCATGGAATGAAAAAATTAATTCTCTAAAAAAGTTTAGTTCAGCACCAAGCTTTAATGATAATGTTATGAGTTTTTGGAATGGACAAATAGATAAATATTCTGATATTACTACTCAAGTAATGAAAGGTGAAATCGGACCTAGTGAAGCTAAAAAAGCTCAAGGAGTTATAGAGGCTATGTGGAAGACTTGGACAGAATCAGCCCCTTATATAGCAGCATTAAGCCAAACAACTGAAGATTTAAGTATGCCAGGTCAGTTAGATAAACTTAATGACCCTAATATCGTAGCATTAATGAAAGAAATGCAAACTGATGGTACAGGTGTTCAACTACAAGAAGTAGATGGTAAATTATATTTAAGTGGAGGAGGAATGATGTATAAAACAGACGCTTCAGGTGAGGATGTAGGAGAAGAACTTGAATGGAATTATGATATGAATCTAAGTAATTTTTTAACTAGTCTTGGGGTAGGTACTTATGAAAATTCAGAAGATGAAATTTTAGAGAATTTAAATTCAGTAATTAGAAAAAGAGTTACACAGGATGATATGGATATATCACCTATAATTAGTACAGCTATAAGCGGGGCTAATATAACAATGGATTGGCCAGAAATTGGAAAAGGCGGTAAAAAGACTGGAGAAAAAACACAAAATTTCATGGTTAAAGAGATGTTTGATTATCACCTTAATCATGGTGGTTTAAATAGAGGCTCAGCAACAACAGTAGAGGCGGGCCCAACTATGTGGTTAGGGACTGATAAAAATCCTTCATTGATGGATATGACTAATTTTGATTCTTATTATGCTAATGTCTTATATCAAGATTACCAACCTTACTTTAAAGAGAATGGGGAAGTAGAATGGTTAATACAATATGATGATGATGGTAATGAAACAGATAGAGTAAAACCTTGGAATGTAGCAGATCAAGAAATATTTACTTCTACACGAGATATGTTAACTGAATTAGCTTATACGGATGGTGAAAGATCTGGAATTAATAGGGCTTTTACTGTGGAGTTAAAAGATGGTTCTGAAGGTGGTCCTAATTACAAAGAAATTTTAGAAACTGAATTTAATGGCAATATTGCTGATATGTATCGCTCTGAAGAGTATGACTTAGCTGGCAATCCATTTGAATATTATACAGGTATTAATAAAGGAGCTAAACAAAATTGGCAAATAGCTAATGATTTATGGACTAAAAATAATACTCCATCACCATCACCTAGCATTACTAAACCAGAATGTGATGAAGCCACACAGACCTATGATCCTATATCAAATCTGTGTGTCAATAAATCACGTTATGCCTCTAATGAAATATGGCGGATAGAAAGAGAAGAAAAGAATTTCAATAATAAATTGTCTAAAAGTAGGCTTACCACAGAAGATATAATAACCACTCTTAATAATAGACCATGGAATGGTGTCACTAGTAAAGAATATTGGGCTTCAATAAAAGGAGAAGATGGAAAGCCTATGATGGCTATCATAACTGATAGTGATGCAGATGAAGATGGTGGTGAAGTTGAGATTTTTATACCAAATATTAAAATGACTGCAGGGGATAAGTGGAGTCAACGAGGATGGAAAACTAAAGATAAGGGGGTATATACTATTGTTGATATTAACTTTAGCAAACATAGGAAATACGAAGATTTAGTTGATGAAATTTTAAACGAATTAGATAAAATAGGCGCACAAAATTTATAATAAATGGAGAAAGAATGGATTTTTTGGAACTCTAATGGTAGACAATTTTCTCAAGAAGAAATTGCTAACATTTTTAGTTCTGATGAAGATACTCCTTCAGGTGCCCAACTTGATGCTAAATGGCTACAAGATAGGGGTTATACTTGGAGAGAAAAAACTGACAAAGATCATTCTGGATTTCAATTTGTTGACCTTACTGAAGAACAATTTAATAACTTTGCTGATGAAGAGGAAGCTGCAAAAGTATTAAAAAATATATATGGTGATAAATTTGAATTTTCTGTTCCTGGATTTTGGGACGGAGGGGTTGGTCAAGATAAGATTCAAGTTAAAAGTAAAGGAGGTCGTACTCATAATTTATACTTAAATACTGAATTTAATCAAAGTTCACGGTTTAAGCAAGATAGCTTAAAAGATAAAGATTTACCTGGGGCATATAATAAACTAATAGAATGGATGAATCTTGATGATGCCCAAGATGCGGAAGGGATGGCCCAAGTAAAATTAGATGAAGCCTATGGGATAACTAATCCTATTACTCTTTTCGAAAGCCCAGAATTTGAAAGAATTGTTAAAAGTGAAGATGCAGAAGAAGGAAAATATTACAATACTTCGGAGGGTAAACATTATCAATTTAAAGATGGAGAATATATAGAAGTAGTTAAAGAAGTAAAACAACCTGTTCAATTAAATTTTGAAGATACAAAAATGATAATAGACAGAGCCTCTAGTATTATGGATGCCATTTTGCAAAATCCTCAAAACTTTACAGATCCAAAAACAGGAGACGCACTGCCTTTAGATAATAGCGGTAAGATAAAAAGATCACTGGATTATGAACCATATCATGAAGAAATAGGTAGAATATTAAAAAACGAACTAAAGAAAGTGTTTTTCTCTGGCGATGTAAATAATATTCAAATGTATATGGGCAATGATACAGTATCTAATGAATTAGCTGCTCAATGGGATGGCATGGAGATAGACTCTGAGGTGCTTACTAAATTAGTGGGAGTAGGTTCTCCAGTATTTCAGGCCGGATTAGATAAAATTGATCCTGACAATAAAGTAAAAAATGCTCAGATAACTTTAGGGGATAAAGATATAGATATACAAAATGCTGTTGGTTTTCAAATTCTAAATAGTCAAACCGTATTATATAATGGAAAAAATCAAACCCAAAAAAATATAATAAAATTAAATTACAACAGAAACAAATTAAATAAAGATATAAAAAAAGAGCAAAATAAATTAAAGGAACTAGAAGAAGAGTATAAAGAGGGTGAAGGGAAGGAAAAAGATGAAAAATACACTGGTAAAGTCAAGGCTATTAAGGAAAGAATTGAAAGTTATAAATTAAGATTAGCTGAAACAAAAAGTAAATTAGCTGGTATAGCTAGCGAACGTTTATTAGATGATGACTTGCAATATGTAGGGGCTGATGATGTAAAAAGGGAAGAAAAAGAATTAAGAGAAGCAGGCGCTATAGCAACTATAGTAAAAGAACAGGGGCGCGCTGCGCTTTCTACAGGAGAAAATCTTGATAATTTATATGAACTTTATGTTACTCAACGTTCTTTATTGCAACGCGATGCGTTAAATGATTATATTACTTTAGACTTAAGTAAGAATTTTACTGAAGATGGTAAAGCTACAAGTGCTGGGTTTACACTACGTGAATATAGAGATAATATAATAAAATATTTAACTGATAATAATATCCCTATAACAGATCCAAAAAATATAAAAGTTTCAGTATATCAAGCTTATGATATGGGGTTATTTGCAATGGGTGATCTTGATATATGGGATGATCCTAGTGATAATGTTAGAAGGAGTACATACCATAAAAAAGGTGTTGGTTTTGAAGGAGATCTTTTTAGAGAAGCAACTGATGCTGGGGAAACTCATTTGAAGCATTGGTTTAGCGATTGGGGTAATTATACAAATATTTTTGATAAGGATGATATAGAGAAAATGAAATCCTATAAAACTACTATGGGTAATAATCAAGATATTTTAGAAGTATTATATAATATGCGTTGGCTTCAAGATAGACCTAAAGATGTAGGTTCTGGTTATTCTATTGGTAGAGGTTTTATTTCTGATATATCAAATGAATTTTTAAGAGCGGGGAAAATATTATTTGCTGGCGATGAAGGGGATGTATTAAGAGATTGGAGTACTGGACAATTAGAGGGCGTTGACTTATTAGAAAAAACAAATGCAACCCTTGCAGAAATATCATTAATAGCGCAAGAAGAAGGCGGAATAGATGCTATTGTTTTTAATGAAGAAGATAGAGCGGCATTCGATAAAAGTACTGCAGAAAATTTAGGCGGATTAGTTGGTGGATTTGCACCTGTATTAGCCGATTTATTAATAACTGGATTTCTACTTGAATCAGGTGTTGGAACCGCAGCAGGTATAGCAAAAACTGCAGGTACTACATATAATTTTATGAGGTGGGCAGGTCAGGCAGTTAATGCCGCTGAAAAATTTTATAAAAGCGCTCAAACAGGTAAAGGTGCTTGGAAGACCGCTCAATATATGGTTATGCAAGGAATGCGAGAAGAAGCAAAATTATTTGCTGCACAGACAGATTTTGAGTTAGGAGCCGGATTAGCTTTTGGTGGTTTTGGAGCTGCTATGCAGAAAGTGGGATATGTGCCAGAAGTTATTCAAGCATTTCCAGCAGCTTTTAGAAGAATAGTCGCGGGGTCTATAAGTGGTATGACAGCAAGCGAAATAGCTATAAATGTTGAGGCTGGTATTAGAGATGTAATGGATATTGAAGATTTTGCTAATTCTTGGCAAAGAAACTATGGTAGCTTATCTGCTACTACACAGCGTATGGGAGAAAATGCTTTCCTATTTGGATTTTATGGTTCTGGTGCTAAAGATATATATAAAAGATTTGCAGGTTCTAAAACTGAAAAAGCCATAGCTAGATTAGATTGGACTTATGGTAAGGATAACCAAATAGAAGCAGCTGAAGCAGCTAAAGCAGAAATTGACGCAGAAATTGAAGCACTGGGTGGTAAATTGCCTGGTCAAGGCTATGAGAGTCCTAGTAAATATGGAGAATGGACTCCTGAACAACAAAGAAACGGTAAGAAAATTCAGGGCCTAATGGACATGAAAAGTGCTATCACAGCTTGGCAATGGTCCCAATTTATGCCTAGTGGTAATTTAACTATGATAGATCCTTACTTGCGAGATAAGGACGGTAAATTAACAAAAGAAATAAATCCTGAGTTTGATGCTGAAGCTAAAAGAGTATATGATACTTATATAAAAGATTTAAAAAATGTTTTAGGAGAGGATTTTAAGGTAGGGGAATTAATAATTTCAGATAAGAAGGTATATTTAAAAGGAGAAGAAGTTAATGCTAAATTCGATCCTATAACTGGAGATATTACTTTAAGTCGAGAGGCTATGGCAACTAGAGAGGGCGCGGCAATTTTAACTCATGAATTATTCCATAAATCTGTTTCTAGAGCTATTGCTTCTAATCCTGTTTTATTCAAAAGATTCGAAGGTAAATTAGATCAATTAGTAGATACCTATTATCCTGACTTATCAAAAGACGTAAGGAATACTTATAAAGAGCAGTTAAAAGATTTAGACCCAGAAGCAAGGGAATTAAAATTACAAGAAGAAATATTAGCTAATTTTTTACAAAAAATATCTAATCCTATAGAATATTCTCGTTTAATGAATAGAGGATTTTTTCAAGAATTACGAGATTCATTTGGTGATATTATAGAAAGTGTTCCTGGATTAGCAAAAAATAAATATACTAATCTTAATAAAATTGAACCTAAACAATTATTAAAAACATTAGCAAGGTTAGCTTATCAAATAAATACAAGACAGGGAACTGGTAGAAAAACTAATTTATTCAAAGCTGTAGGTGAAATTGAAAGAGGTGTAATGTTAGAAAAAGAATTAGCCTCTCAAGAATTAACAGAAAGTACTTTAGAAATTGTAAGAGAAAATAAAAGAATTGAAAATGATATAATACGAGAAGGACTAAAGGATGCAGATGGTCGTATATATGCGAGTGAGTTAATGCGTGCCGAATTAGTGTCTAATAATTTAGGTATTATAGGCAAATTAGCAGATATTCTAGCTGACGCAAAAAGACAAACTGATAAAAATATTCCTAAATCTGAACAATTAACTTCTCGTGACGCATGGTTTAATCAATTATATATTGAAGCAGAAAGATTAGCTAAATCTTGGAGAGCCGGCGAAGGTGAAGCTCCATTTGGCGCATATCTTAAAGACAACTTATCTCGATGGAGATCTATGAATGCTTTAGAGGCCATGAAGGCTGGTAAAAAAGAAGGGCCAAGATTAGAGGACACAATTCTAGACAGAACTTTAGAGTCTACTGAAAGAGTAGTAGAAGAGGCTGGAACATTGGAATTAGCTAAAGAATTAAAGATTGACCCACCATTACTAGCAGAATTTGAAAATAATTTATATAGAGATATTGCAACAGCTGAAAAATTAATAGATTTAAGTTATAAAAATTACAGGGCTACAGTTCCTCCAGGTTTTTATAATAAAATATATGGTAAGACTAGGGCTGAGAGAAAAGCATTTATAGAAGATAATGCTAAGGCAATTATCGAATCATGGCCAGAAACTAATCAAGACCCTACTGGGAAATCTTTAGGTGTTGGAAAAGGATTACTAGACTTAGCCTACGGAGTAATGGGAGGAAGAGCTCAAATGAGTAAAGGCGCAACTGGTGCTGGTTTACCTATAAGAGGAAAACAGCCTTTAACAGCCAAAGAACTTATAGAATGGGCATTTGGTAAAGATGTTAATTACACTACTTCACAGGCTAGAATAAAAAGTATAATGGAATTAACTACTAGAGGATTAGCAACCCAACTTTTATCTAAAGGAAAAGCAATAGAAAAAATGGCTGTTGAATTTGGTAAAGAATCTGAAATAGTTAGAGAAGCGCAACGAAGATTAGAAGAAGTATGGGATACAGAGTTCCAAAGAATGAGTGAGGCTGATGTGCCTTTGAGAATTAGTGATATTAATAAAGCTATAGAAGGAGTAGAGAGGTCAACCAAAGAATATGAAAAAGAAGTTCTAGGTGTAATTAGAGAAGGTTTATCTGGTTCAATGGCCGCTATGGACATTAAGATAATTAATAAGGAAATAGAATTAAAAATAAGGCGAGAAAGACCGAAGGATTTAGCGGAGCTTAAAAAGATTATAGGCACACAGGGATGGGAGGATTTATCAGAAACTGCTAGGATTTTACTTAAAGATTTAGCTAAAGTATATAATTATAATGCTAAAGCCGCAGATAGAATCGCAGTTAAAATATTTGCTCGTGAATTAAATATGACTGAAAAAGCGTATAAAGAATATATGCTTAATGCAGAAAAAAATTATAAACAACTTTCTAAAACTTTAGGCACAGAATATATGAGTACTGAAAAGATTGTTAATGAGAAAGTTCATAAAGAATTTGTAAAATCTTTTTTAAAGAATTTACCAGATATTAAACAATTACCAAAAAATATACAAAATATTGTTCTTAATACTATTGGCTGGAGTTTCGATGCTAAGCGTGGAGGAATGACTATTAATGGGGCAAAAATGACTTTAGAAGGTTTGGGGCTAGAAAGAGGCACAGCTGGTTATGATGTTCTCGTTAAAATGTTTGGAAAAGATTTTGGTAGCACAAAAAATCCTACACGGAATTGGAAAGAGGCTTTTGCAAGAACAAACTGGGGTAAAGCTTTTAATACTCAAATTAAAGCAGCACTGGAAATTAAAGATGTTACGCAAAGAACCAAGGCTATTGAAAATCTACTTACACAAGAAAATGTATCTTATAAAAATACAGTAAAAGCTAATCTTGGTGTTTTAAAAGAGACTTATAAAGCAATGATGGAAACAGGATTAGGAATGAAAGATCCACAAGCGGCTTTACAAGCAATGCAAAATTTCCTTAAAATTCAAACTAATTTTGCAAGAGGATTATTTAAAACATTGGTCCCTTTAAAATTCTTAGATTTAAATCCTCAAACTGGTTTAGAAGGAATGTACGCAAAGAAATTTGAAAATTGGCATACAGAACATATGCGTGAATTATTAAATGTTAATGGTCGTTTCTTAAAAGATGCTAAATTACTATTAGATGGTAAGATAGAAAAAAAGGAATTTAATAAAAGATTAAATGCTGCTATTAAACAATTACAACAAGGATTAATAAGTGCTAGAACTGCAGAAAGAAAAGATAGTAAAGGTAAAACTAAAATGCATTATTATGACCCAGTATTAAGCATAGCTTTTGGTGGTAAAAAAGTATGGGAAAGTACTCAAAGTTTAGATGCTAAATATGGAAAAAGCGAAACGTTAGCAGATGTTATAATGAATACTGCTACTGATCGTGTATTTAGATTAATTAGAGAAACACCTAATTCTGAATTAAGTCCAGCCGGTGTAATTGCTAAATCTAGAATTAAAAATCCTAAAGAATTTGATTCAGCATTGGAAAATAATAAGAAGTGGAATTATGTAGGTGATATGATGTATAGCAGAGATTTAACTAATGGGGAATATCTTGGTAGTTTAGGCAATAGAGATAAGGCTTTAGCTAATGCACGTGAAAGAAATAAGAAAAGAAAAGGAATCAGTGTATTTGATTTTGATGACACCCTAGCTAAGACTAAATCTAAGGTTATAGTAAATCTACCATATTATGAACCAGGCAGCATGAAGGAAGCGCAAATGAAATTAACACCTGCTGAGTTTGCTAAAAGACATGCTGACTTGGAGAGTATGGGTGCAGGATTTGATTTCTCTGAATTTAATAAAGTAATTGGTGGTAAAAAAGGACCTTTGTTTGATTTAGCTGTTAAGCGCCAAGGAAAATTTGGAACAGGAGATATTTTTATATTAACAGCCAGACCGCAGGCGGCTGCCCCAGCTATTCACGCATTTCTAAAAGGCTTAGGGTTAGATATACCTTTAAAAAATATAGTAGGATTAGAGAATGGAAGCCCTATTGCTAAAGCAGACTGGGTGATGAGAAAGGCTGGAGAAGGATATAATGATTTTTATTTTGCTGATGATGTTAAATCCAATGTTAAAGCAGTAAGAGATGTTTTAGACGTTATTGATGTTAAATCTAAAGTCCAACAAGCTATGGCAGCTAAAGATTTAAATTCTGAGTATAATAAAGTTATAGAGGAAACATTTGGTATTGAAAAATTTAAAGACTATTCTATAACTAAAGCCCGAACTGTAGGGGCTAAACATAAAGAATCTTGGTGGTTACCAGCATCAGCTAGTGATTTACCATTAATGATGGATAGATTAGCTGGTAAAGGAAAACAAGGAGAAGCACACCAAAAACTTTTTAATGAGACTTTATATAAACCCTTCGCGCGTGCAGAAAAAAGTTTGACTGAAGCGCAAGTAAATATTTATAAGGATTTCAAAGGTCTTAAAACTACCATGAAAGATGTAGCTAATCGTTTAAAAGAAAAAGTAGGCGATTACACTATAGAACAGGCTATTAGAGTAAGAAATTGGACTAAATTAGGAATAGAAATTCCTGGGTTAAGCAAAAGAGATGCTAAATTATTAAATGATAAAGTTAATAAAGATTCATCACTTTCAGCATTTGGTGACCAAATAATTGGACTACAAAAAGGCCAATATGATATACCAGGTAGGTATTGGGAAGCTGGAGGTTTATTTTTAGATTTAAGAAATACTCTAAACGGCCCTTTAAGACAACAATATTTAAAAGAGTTTAATGATAATGTATCTACTATTTTTACTCCAGAAATGTGGAATAAATTAGAAGTAGCCCAAGGAGCTAAATATGTAGAAAGCTTAAAGAATATATTAGGTAGAATGAAACGCGGAAGTAATAGAACGGGTAAGGAAAGCAGAATAGAAACTAAAATGCTTAATTTCCTTAATAATGCTACTGGTGCTATTATGTTTCTTAATACGAGATCGGCGGTTCTACAAACTATTTCAAGTTTTAATTATATTAATTGGACTGATAATAATCCTTTTAAAGCAGCAGCTAGATTTGCTAATATGCCTCAATATATTAAAGACTGGAATCGATTAATGAATTCAGATTGGGCAGTTGCTAGAAGGAAAGGATTAAGGATTAATATACAAGAAGCTGAATTAGCAGATGCAGTGGGAAAATCTGAAAATAAAAGTCAAGCAATGCTTGGATATTTATTAGAAAAAGGATTTATATTGACTAAAATTGGAGATACATTTGCAACAGCCACTGGTGGCGCTACTTTCTATAGAAATAGAATTAATACTTATAAAAAGCAGGGGTTAAGCGAAACAACAGCAGAGCGTAAAGCGTATGAAGACTGGGTAGAAATATCTGAGACTAATCAGCAATCAGCTAGAATGGATAAAATATCTCAGCAGCAGGCTACACCACTAGGAAGGGTAGTTTTAGCTTTTGCCAATACACCTATGCAATATGCACGATTACAAAAAAGAGCTTATTTGGATTTAATAAATAATAGGGGGGACAAAAAATCTAATATAAGCAAAATAGTTTATTATGGTTTTATACAAAATTTAATATTTAATGCTTTACAAAATGCTCTATTTACTGAACTTTATGATGAGCCAGGTGTTTCTGATGATAAAACTATAAGAATAGCAAATGGTATGGTTGATGGACTTTTACGTGGCGGCGGTATAACTGGCGCGGGAGTGAGTGTACTTAAAAATGTAGCTTTAAAATTACATCAAGAAAGCGGCAAGAAAAGGCCAAAATATAGTAATGCCGCATGGACTTTATTAAGCATATCCCCACCGTTAAGTTCAAAAGTTAGCAAAGTTAGACGTAGTTTTTCATCTTTAGAATATGATATGAAAGAAATGAAAAGTAAAGGATTTGGATTAGATAATCCCGCTTATTTAGCAGCTGGTAATTTCGTATCTGGGATAACTAATGTTCCTCTAGATAGACTTATTATTAAAATGAAAAATATTCAAGATAGCATGAATGAAGAACTCCAATGGTATGAAAGACTAGCATTACTAGGCGGTTGGAAAGATTGGGAATTAGGTATAGAAGATGGTGAAAGTGCTAAATATATGGATTACTTAGATGAAGACAGTGAGATATTAAATTCAGTTGAAGACGAAGCCTATAGAGCGCTTATAGAAAAATTATCCGAAAAATTACCTTAAAATTTTAAATATGAAAAAACTAATTACCTTATGCCTGATGTTTATTACTTTAAATATGCAGGGTCAATTCTTTAAAGACGTATATAAAGAATTATTTAAATATAGTACAATTTATGTTGCTGGTGATATGCAAAATCCTAAAGAAGAAACTAAAGATTACTTCGTAAGAACTAATCCTAGTGGAGGATTGTATGATATACCAGTTGTAGAAGACGGAACTATTTATCATGACTTCGATTATAGATATGGTATAGGTATACGTAAACTAGCTAGATACGATTATGAAGTAAAAGGTGCACAATACTATGATGGTACTGAAAACAATGTAGGTTTATCTGCTACAAACTCTCCTGTTAAAGGATTAGAGTACGTATTCCACTGGGAAAAAGAAAGAGAAAGAGATGAGTTATACGATAATCATAGATACTTTTTAAAGCATAGTGGTAAATATCACATGGTTAAAGTAGAAAGTAGAGAACAAGGGAAAATAAATTTTAATTATCAATCGGCAGAAGTAAGAGCTAAATTACCTATTGGTAAAGAATTTAGTTTATCAGCTGGAGTTATGTATCGTACCCATCAACGTCCTTATGGATATAATCCTATACAGATTTGGTTAAACGAATCAGATGAAAATGGTAATGCTGTAAATCCTTGGTATACTTTAGGGTTCTATTATGGATATGATGATCATTATACTACTACTCAATATCAAGGGCAAACCTTATACGATTGGTATTGGACTGACCCTGATGGTAATATAGTAGCCCATACAGATTTAGAATTTAGAGAAACTGTATTTACTAGTTTAATGAATCGTTACAATGAAGAAATGTGGGCTGAAATTGATGATTTCGGTGTATTATCTCCTGTGGTCGGATTTGACTGGTATCATTATAAAAACAACTTCTGGATTCATGTCTATGGATCTTATTTACCACCGTATCATCATTATGTTAAAGGTGATGAAAACTTTAGTTATTTAAATAGAAATAATTGGGGAGTAGATAATGGACCAACAATAGGTGGAGATGAAGAATATGATCAATGGGAAGACTACCAAGCCGGTATGGTGTTTGGTTGGAAATTAAGTAAAAGTATTGGTGTATTCTTTGAAGGAGAATATACTAAATTCTGGGATTCAGAAATATATAATAGTTCAGTGGGACTGAACATAACACTAAAATAAATGAAAATATGGAAAATTGTCCTTTATGTGGCGGTTATTGCGGCGCTTGTTAGTAGCTGCGGATCATTACAACCGGCACCATCGAATACTATAAAAGTCTTAGCTGTAACAGCTGAAGGTGATACAATACAGCTTGATGTTAACTCATTAAGACCTAGAGTGTATCAAAATATATACCATACATATCCTTATTATCATAATTACTGGAGACCTTCCCCGTTTTATGATTGGGGTTGGAACAACTATTATTATACTAGGCCTAGCGGAACTAGACCTACTAATGTAACTGTTCCTAATGTAACTATACCAACTAAACCTAGTGGCACATATAATAAACCTGCTAATTCAGGAACTGGGCCATCGTTATCACCAAGTTTAAGCACACCGTCAACAAATAATAATACAAATAAAGGAGGAAAAAATGGCTAAACAAATAGGAGAGGATACTAAGGTAACCCTAGATCTTAAAACTATTGGAATGATAGTTACATTTGTTATAACTATAACTGGTATGTATTTTGCATTACAATCAGATATAGCTAGGGCAATGGAATTACCAGAACCAGAAATATCTAAAGTAGAATATGAATTGAAAGATGAATTAATTCGTAATACTATAATGGATACTCAAGAAGATGTAGAGGAAATTAAAGAGACAATTAAAAAGATAGACGAACGCTTATATGAAATGACTCGATAAATATGAAATATTTAAATCTAATTTTATTATTAATATGTTTTAATGCTTATGGCCAAGAATGGATAGATGATTCTAACTTTGATAATAAGATAAACGAAAAAAGCGCTTTCGGTGATGATCAATCATTACCAGTTGTTGTTGAATTCTGGGCAGAATTTAATGATGGAAATAAATTTGAAGAATGGAATAAACTAGAAGATGTAGTTTATTATAGAGCAGATATTACAAAATGCTCTGCTGCAAAGAAAAAATATAAAGTAAGAATGGTACCAACTATGATTATATTCAAAGACGGTATCAAAGAAACAATTTTTAAAGCTGGTTTAGACTTAGTATTACCAGCAGATTTAAACGAAATACAAGAATCAATTAATGAAATAAATAAAGCCAGTAAATTTTAAAATTATGAAAAACAAAAACAATAGTCCTTTAAATTCTGAGAGTGGAAAATGGGGACAAAGAGATCCGGGGACTGGATATTCTCAAAAAGAAAAATTAAGTGATAGAGCAGGCCATAGTAAAGCGGTTAGCGAAGGTGTTAAACATGGCCTTCCTCTTGTTGCTAGCGCGTTACCTATTCCTATGGCAGGAGTAATTTCTAAAGTGGCTCCTGTACTTGGAAGAACAGCAAAGGCATTTACTAATACAGCAAAACAATATTTAAAAGGTCGTAGAAATATAACTAGACCTGGAGAGGCTGTTCGTGGTCATGGAAGAATTCAAAATGTAACATCTGTACCAGCAAGAGGGACGACTACAACTACAGTTGGACAACCAACGGCTGTACGTGGTGGTAATGTAAGAAATGTTACTGAAACTAGGTGGTAAATGAAAAAAAGAAAACTAAATAGTACTAATCCTAAATACTATCCTGTAGCGGAAGCTAAGCAGGTTAAAGAACGTAAAGATTTAATTGCTAGTATACCTAAAGGTAAACGCAATGTAAATGTTTATGCAGTATTTGAAATAGATTAATTATGATAAAAATAAGAAATTTTTATTCTTCACCATTAAATAATGGGAAAAATAAGCGTTCACCGGAAGGTTGGAGAATGAGTAGGTCTACAGATGAAAAAGATATTAAAGTAAGAGATAGTTTAAAGCAACATGCTATAAAAATTAATAAACCTTTTTATAGTAAAAAGTTTGATGTGAATGTAGGTATAGAAGACGGGGTGCTAAGCAACCTGCCTAAATTTGAAACAGAAAAAGGCAGTGGAGTTTATAAACCAGGTAATTATCCTACTCAATTCTAAAAAAATTAATATGAAAATAAGCGATCATATAACTTATGCGGAAGCTATACATTCTAATACTGCAAAAAGAAAAGGTATAGACAATACACCTAGTGAAGCCCAAGTAACAGCAATGAAGTTGCTCGCAGAAAAAGTATTTGAACCATTAAGAAAATGGGTTGGAGGACCGATAAAAGTTAATTCATTCTTCCGTTCTGAAGCACTTAATGAGTCAATTGGCGGAGTCTCTTCCAGCCAACATTGTAAAGGTCAAGCGATTGATATTGATGATGTATATGGAAAGAAAACTAACGCGGATATGTATCATTGGATACAACAAAATTTAGATTATGATCAGATGATCTGGGAATTCGGAACCGATATGCAACCGAATTGGATACATGTATCATACGTATCAGAAGAAAAAAATAGAAATAAGTGTTTAAAAGCATATAAAGAACACGGAAGAACAAAATATAAAGTAATATCATCATGAAAAAATCACCATTAGGATTCAGTATGCCTCATAATACTATAAAGGGAGTAAAAAATATTGTAGATACAGCTATAGATACTCATTGGAAATCTGAAGAAGACGCTTGGAGAAAAAGTGGCAAAGGCAATGTCCCGAGTAGCGCCTATGCTGTATATGATCGTGGAAGAAGAACTAAATTTGGTCCAGGTCAAGGTAAGGGTGACCAGGGGCCAAAAGGCGCTTTTGAATATGATACACCTAGATTAAGAACAAAATACGAAGACAATCCTGGTGATAATAAAACTCATAGTTATATGAACTGGAAAAATAGGAACAAATAAAACTGGGCGTACCATACCCAAAGTTCCTGTAACCGAAAGGGGTCTCGTTTGAGGCCCCTTTCTTTATTGGTTACCCATCACAACTTAGACATGATTCATCCATAGCGGTGGCTGCAATATCCCCACGTAGTACAGACTCGGTCCGCATATAATATAATGTTTTAATTCCCTTTTTCCATGCATCTAAGTGGACTGTATTAATCCATTTAGGAGTAGCTTCAGATGGAAATGCTAAATTTAAGCTAACTGATTGATCAATATATTGTTGACGTATACCGGCTTGCCTTACAAGTTCTAGTTGATTAAGTTCTTTAAATGTTTTAAATACTTCTTTAACAGTAAAATCATTATCTCCCATTAAAACTTCATCAAGTTCTTTTATGTCCTGTACAGATCCACCATCGGCTAAAATTTTATCCCATATTTCTTTAGTATTAAGTTCATTATCTTCTAATACTTGTTCTAATGTAGGATTCTTTCTAATAAAAGTTCCTTTAGCAGATTGATCTGTAAACACATTCGCTGCCCAAGGTTCTATTCCTGGCGAGACATTTCCACTAAGCTTTGAATTACTAACAGTGGGAGCAATAGCACGAAGGTGAGTATTGCGCATACCAGTACCAACACACCACAAAGGTTCGCCAAAAGCAGTAGCAAGATCCATGCTAGCTCTTTCGCTTTCAATTTTAATTTGACTAAAAATTCTTCTTGTTTCATATTGTGATAATAAACCTTCAAATGGTAAACCTTTTTCTTGTAGATAAGTATGCCATCCGAGTACACCTAAACCTAACGCTCTACCTTTCTCAGCAGAACGTACAGAATTATCAAATCCTTTTCTATACTTAGCTTTTTGTATAAACTCTTCTAATACACCATCAAGAAACCATATTGAATCATAAATAATATTTGTATTTTTCCACTCATCATACTTAGCTAGATTTAAGCTAGATAAACAGCATACGAACGAATGGTTTTCATCTGTATGTAAAACTATTTCACTACAGATATTTGTCATATGTACTTTTAACGCGTTGTCTTTGTAGGCTGGAGGGTTACTCTTGTTTGTATTTCCTTTAAAAAGCACGTATGGTTCTCCAGTAGCTTTACGCTTTTGAAGTAATTTTCCCCAACGTCTTCTAGCTTGTCCATCTCCTTTAATAAGTCTTCGCATGAATTTATCGCCGACCACAGCGCATTGATGTATGTTAAGCGACTGTCTATTAACGTCGCCTTTAGGTTCACGTATTTCGAGCCACTCTTCAA